>Ga0364887_10197_pt1 | contig 41805 bp, 30 predicted proteins | sample ExccelJu500001D4_4_FD_206924 | JGI IMG/M metagenome (GOLD analysis project Ga0364887, IMG submission 206924) | Enriched cells from Trout Bog Lake Hypolimnion, Wisconsin, USA - BchlTB.July23.5000.01.D4 | ecosystem: Environmental > Aquatic > Freshwater > Lake > Hypolimnion/Profundal zone | place...
GCCAGAGAAATTGCAGCTTCAGCGAACGCGCAATTTGATGAAGATGACGAAACGATCTTTGGTATAGCACGCAAAGCTAAAACTGAGGCGCGTTGGCTAGAAGAAGACGACGAAGAGGAGGCAATTGAAGAGGCAATCTTAGATGCAGCAGATGATTTATTACGTCAGGGTGATGGGGATATCTTGGTATTTTTACCAGGTGAACGTGAAATTCGCGATACTGCTGAGCACTTGCGCAAATATCAAGGTCGTTCCACTAAATTAAAGCATATCGAGGTTTTGCCATTATTTGCCCGTTTAAGCATTGATGACCAGCAGAAAATCTTTAGAGGCCATAGTTCGCGACGTATTGTGCTTGCAACTAACGTTGCGGAAACTTCTCTCACTGTGCCTGGTATTAAATATGTGATTGATGCTGGATTGGCAAGAATGAGCCGCTATAGTACGCGTGCTAAAGTTGAGCAATTACAGATTGAGAAGATCAGTCAAGCGGCGGCTAAGCAGCGTGCAGGGCGTTGTGGACGTGTATCTAACGGCATTTGTGTGCGCCTTTATGCAGAGGAAGACTTTAATGCTCGTCCTGAATTTACAGAACCGGAAATATTACGAAGCTCTTTAGCTAGTGTGATTTTACGGATGGCTTCACTTCGTTTGGGTGATATCGCTGACTTCCCATTTATTGAAGCCCCGAGCAGTCGACTGGTTAGCGATGGTTATCAGTTATTACAAGAGTTAGGTGCAGTTGATAATCGACGCCAAATTACTGATACCGGATTGCAGTTAGCTAAGTTACCTTTAGATCCGCGTGTTGGGCGTATGATTTTAGCTGCCAAGAGCGAAAATTGTTTGCGAGAAATCTTGATTATTAGCAGTGCGTTAAGTATACAAGATCCACGTGAACGTCCCATGGATAAGCGAGAGGCTGCTGACAGTGCACATGCCAAGTTTTCTGGTGAGGCTTCTGATTTTATGAGCTACCTAAAGCTTTGGGAGTTCTTTGATAATGCCTTAAAAACAAAAAAGTCTAATAAAGATTTACTTAACCAGTGCCATAGCAATTTTCTCTCATTTTTGCGTTTAAAAGAGTGGCGTGAGCTTTATACGCAAATTCAACAAATTACCGATGATATGGAGTTCAAGCTGAACACCAAGGAAGCCAGCTATGAGCAAATCCATAGATCTTTGTTAGCTGGATTGCTCGGAAATATTGGTTTTAAAGATGGAGATAACGACTCTTACGCAGGTGCTCGCGGTATTCGGTTTCATGTGGCGCCAGGATCGGCACTTAAGAAAACCCGTCCAAAATGGGTAATGGCAGCTGAATTGATGGATACCAGTAAGTTGTATGCACGTTGTGTAGCTAAGATGGAACCTGATTGGATAGAGCCTTTAGCTAAGGAGTTGACTGAGAGTCAATATACAGACCCACGATGGGATAGAAAGATGGGTATGGTGAATGCATGGGAGCGCGTATCGTTATACGGGCTCACTATTATCCCTAAACGTCGTATACATTTTGGGCCAATAGATCCAAAGCAATCACGAGAAATTTTTATTCGTGAAGCCCTGGCAAATGGTGAGTTTGATAGTCGAGCTTCATTTTTCACTGCCAATGAGCATTTAATTGCCGAGGTTGAAGAGTTGGAGCATAAAGCGCGGCGTCAGGATGTACTGGTTGATGAACATAAGTTGTTTGCATTCTATGATGCCAAAATCCCTGCAGATATTTTTCAGTCCGCCAGTTTTGAGACTTGGCGGGTTCAAGCTGAAAAAGAAAATCCGCGCTTGCTCTATTTAACCCGTGAGGATTTAATGCGTCATGGTGCAGATGCAGTCACTGCTGTGCAGTTTCCTGAAAGTATTGTATTGGATGGTGTGCAAATATTGTTAAAATATCGGTTTGAGCCCAATCATATTTTAGACGGCGTTACTGCCACCATTCCATTGGCTTTATTAAATCAGTTAAATCTCACGCAAACTGAGTGGATGGTTCCAGGCATGTTACGTGAAAAACTGACTTACTTGATTAAAGCTCTTCCTAAAAACTTTCGCCGTGTGTGTGTGCCAGTGCCGGAATTTGTTACACAGTTCTTAGAGCATACTAAGGTGGGGGTAGGGTCTATTAAAGAAATGCTGGCGTCGCATATACAACGTGTGACTTCACTAAAAATAGCGGTGGAAGATTGGAATGAAGCCATTCCAGCCCATTTGCTAATGAATATTAGTGTAGTCGATGATGCAGGTCGTGAACTTGCCATGGGTCGTGATTGGAATGTACTAAAAAAGCAACTAGGTTCAGCAGCCCAACTAACCTTTAGAAACACTTCACCCAATATAGAAAAGACTGGTTTAAAGCAATGGGATTTCGGCGACTTACCAGCCACGTTAAGTTTCGAAAGAGATGGGCTGAAAGTGACTGGTTACCCTGCACTAGAGGATGATGAAGACAGTATTTCGGTTAAACTATTTGATACAGAACGTGAAGCGATTGCTAATCATCGTAAGGGTGTCTGCCGTTTAATGCGCTTTGAGCTTAAAGAACAGATGAAGCAGTTGGAAAAAGGCTTGCCCAATTTTAACCAATACGCACTCATTTTAAGAAACGTGTTGACCCCAGATGAACTGCGTGAAGATATGATGTTGGCCATTGCTGATCGAGCTTTTATTGGAGAAGATGAGCTACCTCGGAGTAATGCTGATTTTATGAAATTAAAGCAACGGGCAAGAACTCGCTTGCCTGCGGTCACTGAATCTATAGCTAGGCAGGCACAAGCAATCGCTACTGAGTATCAATTGCTCATGCAGAAACAAGCGCAAATGTCAGTAAATGGTAATCGTTTAAGACGAGATTTAGAACAGCAAGTTGGGTTACTTGTGCATAAGCATAGCTTTAGTCAAACACCGTGGCAGCATTTACAACATATTCCTCGCTATTTAAAAGCCTTACGTTTACGAGTTGAAAAACAGCCGACCAATCCAGATCGTGATGGTAAGAACGCAGGCAGTGTTGGTGTGCTATGGCAAAAGTGGCAAGATAAAATTAATGGACTACAACAAGCACATCTGGATGTTTCTGAGGACTTACTAGAATATCGTTGGCTTATTGAGGAGCTACGTGTGTCTTTGTTTGCGCAAGAGCTGAAAACGCCTTTTCCAATTTCAATCAAACGCCTAGAAAAAACCTGGCAAGATATTGCCTCTTAAATTCTAATGTCTGTCGATAGGATCATTTACCATAGTTTGGATGAGTACTTAGATCAACCTCGTTTGCGTAAAAGCCTCCGTGATGGTCTGATTCATATTGATATTAATCGCAGAACATTAATAGCGATTATCGCTTCACTAATGATACATGGGTTGATTTTATTTTTTGCGTTTCCTAACATGCAAATGAATACAGCCTCTTCACCTCCATCGCGGGCAATTGAGGTAAGTCTTGCGCCACCGACACCGCAGAAGGTCGAGCAGCCGCCAGCGCCACCTCCAGCCGCTCTAGTAAAGCCCCAAAAAGCCCAGCCAAGGGTTATGACACGGCAAGCACATCCGCATGAAAAACCAGCATTTTCTCTACCAGAAAAGGTGGCTGAGGTTACTCCTAAGGTTAATCAACCTATCGACATGATGTCTTACGTTAAATCTAAGCAGGCCCAAAGGCAAGCAACTGAAATAGATGCGGCTAAACAGAATGCAGAGGCGGTAGCGCGTGAAGTTGGCCCAAGCGAAGAGATGGCTCGAGATGAAGTAATTAAGCGCAACTTGCAAAATGGTACTAATGGTATTTTTGACATTACCAGTTTATCTAGCCGGCATGCGACTTTTGCTTTTAGAGGTTGGACAAATGATTACAGTAGCTCTAGGCTTGAATTTTTTGAGGTAGAAGCCGCTACAGGCCAAGATGTTAGACTGGTCATGATTAAAAGGATGATTAAACTCATTCGCGAGCATTACCCGGGTGACTTTAACTGGGAGTCACATCGTTTAAACCGTGTGATAGTTTTATCAGCGCGACCCCAAGATAATGAGGGTTTAGAGGAATTTATGATGACGGAATTTTTTGGGAAAAACTATAAAAATTCCCAATAATACATTCTTTTATTATTCGTTTGAGTAGCCAATTAACTCTAAAAGTATACGAACGACTCTATAAGCTAGCCATGATAGGACGCGGTGTATCATTTTTCCATGTGCCCACTCAACAACAGAGATTCGGTGAGCACCGTTCTGTATAGTCGCTAATATATCGCTACGCAATTCTTGAGAAAAAGCTACATCTAGTATGACTATATTGGCCTCACGGCTCAGTAGCAGGCTAAAAGGATCGATATTAGAGGAGCCAACGGTAGCCCAAGTATGATCTATCACTGCAACTTTGCTATGCATAAAGCTTTTTCTGTACTCGTAAATTTCTATTCCTTTGCTTAATAACTCGGTGTAAAAAGTATTAGTGGCCAGAAGTAATAGATATTCTTTTCGCCCTTGTAATAAAAGTTTGACGGTTACCCCTCGTTCAGCAGCTGTTTCTAGGGCCTTACGAAATTTTTTGCCTGGCACAAAATATGCGTTGGCGATAATGATTTCAATTGTTGCGTTATTAATTGCACTTAAGTAAGCCTCTTCAATATCACGCCTATGCATAATATTGTCGCGTATAACCAATGCTGCCTTTATGTTTGTTTTTAGCGCTGGAGTGGATAGTTTTTCTATTACCTTGGGAATGCGCACATTTTTACCAATATAGAACCATGCAATGTGCCGCCAGAGCTTATAAGTACTGGCTACTATAGTTCCTACCAATGGGCCGTTGATGCGAACGGCGTAGTCTATTCTTGGAGGTGTGTTGTGCGGCACGTTATTATCATCAATAATATTAATGCCACCAACAAAGGCAAGTCGTTTATCTACAACTACTATTTTATGATGCAGTCGGCGTAGCCGGGTCTTTTTAAAAGTCCAAGGAGAAATCTTTGGTCTGTAAAGAATCAGCTGCACCCCTGCGAGCTCAAGTTGTTGCATATAAAAAACGGGTAAATTCTGACTACCAAATCCATCAAGCATTATGTTGACGAGCACCCCACGCTGAGAGGCTTGTTTAAGTGCGTTACCTATACAAATGCCGACGGCATCAATTTCGTAAATATAACTCTGTATATAGATTTCAGACGTTGCATTTTCGATGGCTTCTAGTAAAGCAGGAAAGTATTCAGAGCCGCTTTTAAGTAACTGGATGCTATTGCCACCGACAAATTCAATCATGGTAAATTCTGCACTCTAGTCAATATCGCTGTAAGCATGGCATGGTCTGATATTTTGACGAACTTTGCACCAGAGTGAACTTCTACGCTCTTGACATGAAAGCCGCGAACGTAAATGCGGTCAAGTCTAAGTATTGGTAACCAAGAAGGAAAGCTTCGTGCTGGTTTGCCTATATGTTGCTCAAATGCTTCATGCATACCTAAGTTTTCTGCAAATATACGGCCAGTGCGCATGCCCCAATCATTAAAGTCGCCGGCAATGATCAAGGGTGCATCAGAGGGCACATGTTGAGCAATGAGGTTAGTGACAGACAATAATTGTTCACGACGCCATTTCGCAAATAAGCCTAAGTGAACACAAATGGCATGTAAAGGGATATCCCACCCGGGTACATTAATTTCACTATGCAACATGCCGCGCTGCTCAGAGGCATGTGCGGAAATGTCAAAGTTTGTGGTTTTGATGATTGGAAATTTTGAAAGCAGGGCATTGCCGTGATGTCCTGCTGGATAAGATGAGTTTTTGCCATAGGCATAATCTGGCCACAATACATTAGATAAATATGCCATCTGACCCAGTTTTGGCCAAGCTTCAAAACGCTTGCTATGTTCAGCGTGCTCGCCACGAACTTCTTGTAAAAACACAACGTCAGCTTGAAGTTTTTTTAGTAAGTCTCGCTGATGGTGTAAGGCAAAACGGGCGTTAAAATGCGTCACTCCTTTGTGAATGTTGAAAGTGGCGATACGTAAAGTATTGTGCAAGATGAATTTGCCTATTGTAATAAGTGCTTATAATTATCATCAAAAGGATACGAAAGCTTGATTCAAGTTTACATTGAATGGGCGTGATGTCAAATTAACTGCACAAGCTTTAAACTTAACTTATAGGCGAGCTTGCAAAAAGCTTGTCGGTGAAAATTAGCAGTATGTAATATGATTTTTGGATGGTAAAAACGAAAAACCACTCGGCTTTAGACTAAATGTTTGCTAAACTGTATATGAATTTTTATCCCGCGGTGTGGACGAGAGATATTGGTAAAATTTAATTAAGCCGATTATTCTATTCGCTAGTTTTTTTGTTATTGAGCCCTTTTTCTTTTTAACGCACCTATTTAACTTTGAAGCACTTCTGTACTGTATTCAGTCCACAGTGTGCAATTAGAACAGGAATACCGCATGGCCTTGAATGTAGAAACTATTAGTAAACTTGAGCGTCGGATTACCATTTCGGTGCCACTTAAACCACTTGAGGCGCAAATTAATCAGCGTTTAGGTCAGATTTCAAAGACAGCTAAATTTTCTGGCTTTCGACCAGGGAAAGCGCCGATTGGCCTAGTGAACCAACACTATGGTGATCAAGTCCGTGATGAAGTATATTCAGGTGCTGTTGAGAAAAGTTTTGGTGACGCCGTTGAAGAAAGTAAATTGCGTGTTGCGGGTTACCCCAATATTGAACACAAGCCATTTGGTGCAGCTTCAGAAGTTCTAGAGTACACCGCGACATTTGAAGTTTTCCCGGAAATAAAAATTTCTGATTTATCCAAAATTAAAATTGAGCGTCCAGTATTAGAAGTAGGTGATGCTGATGTGAATAAGACCTTAGACGTGCTTGTGCAACAGCGCGTTAGTTTCGAGCCTGTAAAGCGCGCTGCTAAAAAAGGTGATCAAATCAATGTGACGCTTAAGGCAACCATTGATGGTAACGAAGTGGAATCGACAGGTGATGAGGGTATAGATTTGGTTTTGGGTGAAGCTGGTCGCGTTGAATCATTCGACGAGCATTTAGCTGGTGGAAAAGCTGGTTCTTCCAAACAGTTTGAAATTACCTATCCAGCCGATCATAGTCCTGAACAATTAGCGGGAAAAACAGTAAGTTATGAAGTGAATTACATTAGTGTATCTCAACCTAAGCTGCCGAAAATTGATGCTGAGTTTGCAAAAGGTCTTGGTATTGAAGATGGCGATGTAGAAAAAATGAAAGCTGAAGTGGCTGAAAGCTTAAAGCAGGAAGTTGTTAAGCGTGTTAATGCTAAATTAAAAGAACAGGTGTTCCAAGCTCTTGTTGATGGTGCTGATTTTGAGATTCCTAGTGTGTTACTAGGAACTGAAATTAGCCGTATGATAGAAACGACTGAGCAAAATCTTAAGCAACGTGGTGCTGATTTAAATACAATTAAGCTAGAGCCTAGTATGTTTGAAGCGCAGGCTAAGCGAAGCACTAAGCTTCGTTTGCTTTTAGGTGAGTTAATTAACACCAACAAACTCCATGCGGGTCCTGATCAAATTCGTGCCATGGTCGATGTGTTTGCGCAAAGCTTTGAACGTCCAGCAGATGTTGTGACTTGGTATTATGCTGACCCTAAGCGTTTGGATGAACCATCTGCATTAGCGACTGAAGAGAACGCAGTTGCTTGGGTGTTGTCCAAGGCTAAAGTAACAGACAAAAAAGTTAAATTCGACGACTTAATGGGAACGGCATAAATGAATAGCATGCAACGGTTACAATCTTCACAAGAGTGGAATCCACAAGGTTTGGGTTATATTCCAATGGTGGTGGAGCAGAGTGGTCGCGGTGAGCGTTCTTATGACATCTATTCACGCTTACTTAAAGAGCGTGTGATATTCTTGGTAGGTCCTGTTAATGATATGTCTGCTAATCTTGTGGTGGCGCAATTGTTATTTTTAGAGGCTGAAAACCCAGACAAAGATATTTCTCTCTACATTAATTCCCCTGGAGGTTCAGTCACTGCTGGTATGTCAATCTATGACACAATGCAGTTTATTAAACCAGATGTTAGTACCTTGTGCATAGGCCAAGCGGCCAGCATGGGAGCGTTTTTATTAGCTGCTGGTGCGAAAGATAAGCGTTTTAGCTTACCCAACTCACGTGTGATGATTCATCAGCCATCAGGAGGTTTTCAAGGTCAATCATCAGATATTGAAATTCATGCTAAAGAAATCTTATATTTACGCGGCAAACTTAATGCAATATTGGCACATCACACTGGTAAAACGGCTGAAGAAATTGACCGTGATACAGAGCGTGATAACTTTATGAGTGCAGATCAGTCAGTAGAGTATGGCATGATTGACAAGGTCATAAATAAACGTACTGAAGCAGTGTAAGTAGGTCAAACTCTAATAATAGGAAATAAATCATGGCGACTAAAGCCGACGGCGATAAATTACTTTATTGTTCATTTTGTGGCAAAAGCCAACACGAAGTTAAAAAACTCATTGCTGGACCATCCGTTTTTGTTTGTAATGAGTGCGTTGATTTATGCAACGACATCATTAAAGAAGAAGTGCAAAACACGGAAGGTTTAAAATCAACTGATGAAAGCCTTCCAACCCCACAAGAAATATGCAAAATTCTAGATCAGTATGTTATTGGACAATTGCATGCTAAAAAGAATTTAGCGGTTGCTGTTTACAATCATTATAAGCGCTTAGGCCATAATAACTTATCTAATGGCGGTCAGAAAGACGAGGTTGAAATTGCTAAGAGTAATATTTTACTCATTGGTCCTACTGGTTCAGGTAAGACCTTGTTGGCACAAACTTTAGCTAGGCTTCTTGATGTACCTTTTGTGATGGCTGATGCAACTACACTTACTGAAGCTGGATATGTGGGTGAAGATGTTGAAAACATTATGCAAAAATTATTGCAAAAGTGTGATTACGACGTTGAGAAAGCTAAGCGTGGCATCGTTTATATTGATGAAGTAGATAAGATATCTCGTAAGTCAGAAAACGCATCTATTACACGCGACGTTTCTGGTGAAGGCGTGCAGCAGGCTTTGCTTAAGCTGATTGAAGGGACTGTAGCCTCTGTGCCTCCACAAGGAGGCCGTAAGCATCCTAATCAAGAATTTGTTCAGTTAGATACCACTAATATTTTATTTATCTGTGGTGGTGCCTTTGACGGACTTGAGAAGGTGATTCGTTTACGCTCAGAAAAAGGCGGTATTGGTTTTGGTGCTGAAGTAAAAAGTAAAGATGATATGCGTGCGGTCGGTGAGGTATTGCGAAATGTTGAGCCTGAGGATTTGATCAAATTTGGACTGATTCCTGAGTTTATTGGACGTTTGCCAGTAGTAGCTACGCTTGAGTCATTGGATGAAGAAGCATTAATGACTATATTGACAGAACCCAAGAATGCCTTGACCAAGCAATACATTAAGTTGTTTAAGATGGAAGGTGTCGACTTGGAGTTCAGAGAGTCGGCGTTGCTCTTAATCGCTAAAAAAGCACTGGAACGTAAAACCGGTGCTCGTGGATTGCGCTCCATCATGGAGCACTCTTTGCTTGATATTATGTACGAGCTACCTTCACTTACTAACTTAAGTAAAGTGGTTGTTGATGAGGGCGTCATTCGGGGAGACTCGGCTCCTCTGCTAATTTATGAAGATAAGCCAGTAGCAGAGGCCACAGCTTAGTTTGTTGATGAATCGTTCTTTTAAGCAGAGTAAGAATTAGTACAGAGCGTTAAGATTGGTTAATATGGAAATTAACGGCCTTAATTTAGCGTTTAAATGCAAAATTAAGGTTTGTTATGACGTAGTAAAGGCTTGAACTGTTCAGATTCAACCCCATTACATGTTTATACGCATTCCAGCTTATTTTTTTGGCTCATTTTGAGGTCTATTCATGACACAATCATTACCTTTATACACACCAGATAATGGCTTACTGCCAGTATTGCCATTGCGCGATGTTGTTGTTTATCCCCACTTAGTTATTCCTTTGTTCGTTGGTCGTACTAAATCAGTTAGAGCCTTAGAAATTGCTTCTGAAGGTAATAAGCAAATTTTACTTGTCGCCCAAAAATCAGCGAATAAAGATGAGCCAGATGCCAACGACTTGTATCAAGTTGGCACAATTGCAACTGTTCTCCAAATGCTTAAGTTGCCAGACGGTACCGTTAAAGTGTTAGTTGAAGGTGTTCAGCGCGCTAAAGTTACTGGTTTTGTTGAGACGCAGGAGTGCTTTGCAGCGCATGCTGAATTAATACAAGAGTCTGAAAGCGACATTGAGATTCAAGCCTTAATGCGCACAGTGTTCGCTCAGTTTGATCAATACGTCAAACTTAACAAAAAAATTCCACCTGAAATTTTAACGTCTTTAGCCACAATTGATGAAGCTGGTCGTTTAGCTGATACGATTGCAGCACACTTGACGCTTAAATTAGATGAGAAGCAGAAAATATTAGAAATGTTCAGTGTCGCTGAGCGTCTTGAGCATTTGTTGAGGTTGATGGAAGGTGAGATAGATATTCTTCAGGTTGAAAAGCGCATTCGTGGTCGCGTTAAGCGTCAAATGGAAAAAACGCAGCGTGAGTATTATTTGAATGAGCAAGTAAAAGCTATTCAAAAAGAACTAGGTGAGCAAGACGAAAATGCCGAAATGGAAGAATTGGAAAAGCGTATTGAAGCCGCTCGTATGCCTAAAGATGCTTTGACTAAAGTAGTAAACGAACTCAAGAAGTTGAAATTGATGTCTCCCATGTCGGCTGAAGCTTCAGTCGTTCGAAACTATATTGATACTTTAATTAATCTACCTTGGAAGAAAAAAACCAAAATCAGTAAGGACCTATTGTCAGCTGAAGCTATTTTAGACAGCGATCATTACGGACTTGAAAAAGTAAAAGAACGTATTGTTGAATATTTAGCGGTGCAACAGCGCGTAGATAAAATTAAGGCGCCTATTTTATGTTTAGTTGGACCTCCAGGTGTAGGTAAAACCTCTTTAGGTCAAAGTATTGCAAAAGCCGTCAATCGTAAATTTGTCCGAATGGCTTTAGGTGGGGTTCGAGATGAATCTGAGATTCGTGGACACCGCCGTACCTATATTGGCTCTATGCCAGGCAAGATTTTACAAAGTATGACTAAGGTAGGTGTTAGAAATCCATTGTTCCTTTTAGATGAAGTGGATAAGTTAGGTCAAGATTTCAGAGGTGACCCGTCTTCAGCCCTATTAGAAGTGTTAGATCCTGAGCAAAATCACACGTTCGCTGATCATTATGTTGAAGTTGAATATGATTTATCAGATGTGATGTTCGTAGCTACAGCAAACTCAATGAATATTCCTGCGCCTTTATTAGACCGTATGGAAATTATTCATCTTTCGGGTTATACGGAAGATGAAAAAGTAAATATCGCTATGCGCTATCTGTTACCAAAACAACTTAAAACTCATGGCCTTAAAGATAATGAGGTAAGTATCACAGAAAGCTCAGTGCGTGATATCGTCCGTTTTTACACACGTGAAGCGGGCGTACGTAAATTAGAGCAAGAAATTGCAAAAGTTTGTCGCAAGGTGGTGAAAGAATTGCTTACCAGTAACGCGAAACTTGGAGTTAAAGCCCTTAAGAAGATTAATGTTACGCCAAAAAACTTAGATAAGTATCTAGGTGTGCAACGCTATGACTATGGTGTAGCGGCTAAAGAAAACCAAGTAGGGCAGGTTACTGGGTTGGCGTGGACTTCGGTGGGTGGTGAGTTACTAACGATTGAAGCGGTGCTGCTTCCGGGTAAAGGGAAGACGACTACCACCGGAAAGTTAGGTGATGTCATGCAAGAGTCAACTCAGGCGGCGATGAGCGTTGTACGTAGTCGCGCTAAACGCTTGGGAATTGCTACCGATTTTTATGAAAAGAATGATATACATATTCACTTTCCTGAAGGTGCTACCCCTAAAGATGGACCAAGTGCAGGCATCGCCATTACCACTGCGCTAGTTTCAATTTTAACAGGTATACCTGCGCGAGCAGACGTGGCAATGACAGGGGAAATTACATTAAGAGGCGAAGTGTTGCCAATTGGCGGATTAAAAGAAAAGTTATTGGCAGCACATCGTGGTGGTATTAAAACAGTATTAATTCCACAACAAAACGTTAAAGACTTAGCAGATATACCAGAGAACATTAAAAACAAATTAGACATACATCCTGTGCAATGGATTGATGAAGTATTGGCACTTGCTTTGGCAACAACGCCTCAACCTTTAACAGAGATTGCAGAAGTTACGGATGTGGCTTCAAAGGACATTCCTGCAACTATTTCAGACGCAACAACACATTAGTAAATATGCTAATAGGGCTAGCAAAGCGTTCAAAGATGCTGTAAACTGTCGTTCTTGTTGGTTGAGCAGGGTGCTTAGCTCAGTTGGTAGAGCGTTGCCCTTACAAGGCAAATGTCAGCGGTTCGACCCCGTTAGCACCCACCAAAAACCAACAAATTGTGACTAAGTCGTTTTTAATTTTAAAAATTGAGAGTGCTAGTAATTGCAGCGCTCTTTATTTTTGTTAAAAATTTGTTCAAAAGAGTTAATTGAATAAATAAACGCAAAAATTCGTACGTAATTTTGAGTATTAGTTACGTAAGCTTTATGGAGTGGTAGTTCAGTTGGTTAGAATGCCTGCCTGTCACGCAGGAGGTCGCGGGTTCGAGTCCCGTCCGCTCCGCCAACAAGTCTATGTTATTTCCTAACGGAGGTAACATAGCAGCAAAGCCCCGCCACAAGCGGGGCTTTTGCTTTTGTACTTTCTAAGTGCTTTTAATTAGTGTACGCTTCCAAGTCAACATATGAGCTAATGATAAATACATAAAATTCTTATTGTTGATATAAAGCAAAAATTAAAAGAGTATTAATGTTAAAAAAACTAAAATAAAAACCAATTAATTATTAAGAAAGTATCCAGATTGGAATTGAAATTTAAAAAAACTATTCAAGTACTTTTAAATCGTTTGTCGATAAGGATTCTTATTGGTCTTTTTCTTGGATATCTTCTTTTCTCTTATTTCGTAATTAATCCCTTATCCCAGAAAGTGATCCCTTGGTTGGGGGAGAAAGAGCTAGCGAGTCATCTTGATGTTAAACAAGTTGAATTTGATCCATTATCCTTAAAGCTAACCCTAAATAAAATCAACCTCACCCAACTTGATGGTTCATCATTAGCTAGCATTGATCGATTAACTTTAAATTTTGAAATTGATAGCCTCATCCATTTCGCTTGGCATATGAAGGATATGGAGATTTTAGATCCAAAATTTAACCTTGATATTGATTCAAAGGGTAAATTTAATTGGTCTGATTTAATAACGCGTTTGAATGAAAAAAAAGACCCCAATGACCAATCAATTCCTCGTGTGTTGATTGATCACTTTCTTATTTCGAAAGGCAGTATTAGCTATTCTGACCGAAATCGATCAAAAGAAATTAGGGTGACAATTGAACCGATTCATATTGAACTTGATGAACTTTCTACCCTGCCAAAAGATCGAGGTCAGTATGTGCTATTTGCAAAATTAGCTCAGCAGGACGGTATTATTAAGTGGAAAGGTAATATTGGTTTAAATCCTTTAGCGTCAAAAGGAGTTGTTGATATTGAAGCATTAAAAATTTCTAAGGTTCTTGAAATTTTAAAGCCAGTAGGCTTTCCTTTAGCAATCTCATCTGGACTTTTAAATACAAATTTTAATTATGATTTCTTCACAACTCAGGAGAAAGATCAATTGTTACCTTCGGTTAAGCTCAGTAATGTCAATATTAAGCTTTCTGATTTTGGAAGTAAGCTTCCCAAAGATCAAAATCTAAAGTTGGTCAATGCTGAGTTAAAAATTCCAACTTTAAATTATGTTGGATATAAAACCCAAAAATTAGATATTAATGATGCGTACATTACATTAAGCAACTTATCCATAAGTAATGCCAGTCAGTCTTTATTTAGGCTTCTTCAAGCCGATATAAAAGGGATTAATTATTCCTTAGTTAAAAATCATATAGATATTTCAGCACTATTTTTAGATCAGGGTGAGATTCATTCAATAAGAGATTCTGGTGGAAATTTTGATTGGCAGAAAATTTTTGATGATGCTTCAAAAGCGCCTGTAGAATCGCAGTCCTCGCAGATAGGTCATGAGAAAAAACCTTTTAAACTAGCTATTCAAGAGTTTAAATTACAACATTGGAAAGCCGATTTTATAGATAAAACTTTTAAAGACCCAATTCATGCGCAAGCACAAGATATTAATTTAAGTCTTAGTTTAATTCAAGATAGTGATGATCTTAATATTAAGGGATTCAATGCTGAGATTAGAAACACGACTCTTCAGTCTATGCTAAATTCAGTATCAATTTTAACGGTCAATAAAATCAACTTAAATGATGGTGTATTCAATTTAAGAGATAAGAAGTTCAGGCTTGCGCAGTGTGTATTGACAATGCCAGAAACAAGCGTTACTAGAGAGAAAAATGGTTCTATAAATTTGGAAGCTGCTTTTGAGAGTAGCTACTCCAATAACCATATGGATACTAGTCAGTCTAAGTTAAGTCCATGGAGTATGGCTCTTGATAAATTAGTTATTCAAAATGTCAAAGTACATTTTCAGGATAAAACACTCACTAAACCGATTCAACTTGATTTACAAAATGGTAATGTTGAGCTTAATCATGCCTCGCTTGATCTTTCTAAGCCCGTCGATTTGACGGCTAAATTTTCTCTTGCACAAGGAGGGCAATTCAATGCATTGGGTAAGGTTAAATTTAGTCCATTAAATGCGAACTTTCAAGTTAAGTTGGATGAATTAGGTTTAAAAACATTTTCTCCTTATGTAAATCAGTATTTATATTTACATATTAATGACGGAAAATTTGGAATTTTTGGAAATATATCACTCCAAAAAAGTAAAGAATTAAAGGCAAGTTTCGTTGGAAAGGCTATGGTGGCTAATCTTGAAGTTAACGAGGATAATGATAATATCTCGTTTTTAAAATGGAAGTCTCTGGCTAGTAGTAGTGTAAAACTTGATTTAAATCCTAATAAACTACACCTTAACGATCTTAAGATTGAAGACCTTAAAACAAAATTTATTATTCACGAAGATAAAACGTTTAACATCACGCGTTTTGTTCGAGCCACTAGTTCCTCAATTAAAGTAGTTCCAAATAATGCTGATAATAAAGTCAGTTCAGAAGTGTTTCCAGTGGCTATTGATCGATTAGTTATCAATAACGGTGATTTAGAATTTGCTGATTTATCTCTTAAGCCACAATTTGGAACTCAAATTAATACACTCACTGGCGTGATTAATGGGCTATCTACTAATCCTAATACTGCTGCTCAAATTGAGTTGGATGGTAAGGTTGATGAGTTTGGAAGTGCAAGTATTCGAGGATCAATTCAGCCATTTCGTGCAAGCGATTTTACTGACCTTAAATTGATTTTTAGTAATCTTGAAATGAGTCGTCTAACGCCTTATTCAGGTAAGTTTGCTGGTCGTAAAATAGACTCTGGCAAGCTTTCTGTAAACCTTGAATATAAGATTAAGCAACAGCAATTGAGCGGGGAAAATAAATTCGTTCTGAATCAATTGAAGCTTGGTGAGCGTGTTGATAGTGCCGATGCTATTCATTTACCTTTGGATTTGGCGATTAGCATTCTAGAGGACAGTAATGGTGTCATCGATTTAGACATCCCAATTTCAGGCAGTTTACAAGATCCAAAATTTAGTTATGGGAAACTGATCTGGCAAGCATTTATCAATGTTCTAGAGAAAGTGGCTACTGCACCATTTCATATTCTAGGTAAATTACTTGGTATTAACTCAGATAAGCTTGGGTTCATTGCATTTGAACCCGGTAAATCTTTGTTGGCGCCTCCTGAGCAAGAGAAACTCAAGCTTATTATTGATACGGTTAGTAAAAAACATTCTTTAGATATTTCAGTTGCACCAACATTTAATTCGGTCACTGATACATTAGCGCTTCAAGACTTCACAACGCGAAAAGATATCTTAAAAGAAGCTGAAATTGTCGTTCCAGAAGGGGAGGTATTGGGCCCTTTAGATTTAAATAATTCTAAAATAAAATCTGCAATTGAGAATCTTATGAAAGACCGAAAAGGAGAGGCTCGAAATTTCAAAGCAGTTGACATATTGAAAAATTACTTTAAAAAAAGTAGGCCAGAAGACGTTCAAGTCGCTAACAATAGTTTTGAACAGTTAAAACTTACAACACCCATAACAGAAGCTGACTTGTTTGACTTAGCCAAAAAAAGAGCGAAAGCAATTGCTGACTATATTGAAAGTGTTGGTGGCCTGGGTAAAGAGCGTGTGATTATTCTAGAGCCAACCAAATACGATGGGGGTGACGACTCTGTTAAACTTAAATTATCTCTAGTCATACATAAGTAAAATTCAAAAAATAGAAAATTATCTATTCCCAGATCCAATTTCTTATTTTTGTAATGCTGGCATTGTTGAAAAAAAAGGGTTAGGCTCCCTTGAGTGTTATTTACATTCGATGTTGTAGAATTGATATCCTAGGGTCATTAGAAACTTAGATATTTTTTATTTTGGAAAAAAGGAACTGTTTGAATGAGAAATTTATGTTTAATCTCGTTGGTAATGTCGTTGTTATTAGCCGGATGCAATACTGTATCAGGTGCAGGAAAAGATTTAGAAAAAGCTTCACAGTGGACTAAAGATAAAATATCTAAATAATTTTTTCGAGTATGTTTAACTAGACGTTCATTGAGTTGCTATTAATACTAGTTTAAATTTAGGTTAGGAACAATCAAATTAATTAGTGCTGGAAGTATTACTTTTCATTAAAAATCTATTATTTAATCTTAATTCGAACTTGTTTTGGCAAGATTAATCAAAACCAAGTTAAATTAAATCCCTAGTTGCCTTATACTATGAAAGTCGTTTTTTTAAATTTGAGAGCCATTTGTAAATGCTAGGCTTATCGCTTATGCGCTCCAAATATTTAGTGAATATTTTAAAGAGAATTTTTTTATGTTAGATAAAATCCGCTCAGTAGCCCATGGTTGGGTTGGTAAAGCATTGTTGGCCTTGATTACTATTCCTTTTGCATTGTTTGGCATTGACTCTTATTTGAATCATGCGGGAAGTAATGTTTCTGTCGCTGAGGTCGCTGGTAATGGTATATCGGTGCAAGAATATTCAAATGCGCTTCAAAATTTACGGAATAGATTGCAGTCTGAAGGTAAAGCCGATCAGGCTCAATTAGATAGCCCTGAAGTTAAAGCGATGGTGTTGAATCAGTTGATTAGTAAGCGTTTGTTGAATGAAGAAATTAAGCATGCTCAATATGCGATTAGTGATGCTCAGTTATCCACCTATGTAACTGGTATGCCTGAGTTTCAGAAAAATGGTAAGTTTTCACAAGAGTTATATGATCAAACTTTACAGCAAAATCATATCTCCCCTTCTAAATTTGAAGCTGGAATGCGTTTAGATTTATTGGCACAACAGGCTCAAGATAGCATTGCTAAGCTTGGTTTTGTTTCTAATGTACGTGCAGAAAATGTCTTTAAATTGACTAACCAACAACGTCACGTAACAGTAGCTGAAATCAAATCTAAAGATTTCATCAAAGATGTGAAAATTGATCCAGCGCAAGTCAAGGCTTATTATGAGATGCATAAGAGCCAATTGATAGTGCCTGAGCAAGTTAAGATTGAATTCTTATTATTATCGACTAATAGCTTAATTCCAGGTGTCAAGGTAGATGATGCTGAGTTAAAGAAATTTTATGATGAAAATGCTTCAAAGTTTCAAGGGGATGAGCAACGACGTGCCAGCCATATTTTGATTGGCTTTGGCGTGAATGCAACGCCAGAACAGAAGCAACAGGCTAAAGCGAAAGCTGAAGAAATTTTAGCGGCTATTAAGAAAAATCCTAAATCCTTTGAAGAGCTAGCAATTAAAAACTCACAAGACCCAGGCTCTGCGGCTAAAGGTGGCGATTTAGGTAGCTTTGGTCGTGGTGCTATGGTGAAGCCATTTGAAGAGGCAGCTTTTGGCATGAAAGTGAATGAAATTAGTGGGTTAGTGCAATCTGAGTTTGGGTATCACATCATTAAAGTTACTGGCATCACAGGTGAAAGTTCAGATTTCAATAGCTTAAAACCTAAAATTAAAGCCGAACTCATTTACCAGAAAGCTCAAGCGTTATTTACCGAAAAAGCAGAGGGCTTCAGTAATATGGTTTACGAGCAGTCTTCTAGTTTGCAACCAGCAGCAAAGGCGTTTGGTCTTCAAGTACAGACGTCAGACTGGATGACGCGTGAGGCTGGTGCCAAATTCTTTAAGAACGAAAAAATCATGAATTTGGTGTTTTCTGATGAAGTAATTAAAGGACATCGAAATACTGAGGCGATTGAAGTTTCACCTAATAATTTAGTCTCTGCTCGTCTTGTAGAGTTTAAACCAGCGGCACCTAGAAGTTTTGACGAGGTTAAAGCGGGTATCGAGGATGTGCTTAAATTTGAGGCTGCAACAAAGCTCGCTATCAGTAAAGGTGAGTCTGCATTAAAAGATTTGAATTTAGGTAAAGAAGTTGATGGTATTGATTGGATTCCTGAGGTGGTGGTTGATCGCAAGAATGCTCAGGGACTTACTGAGCTGGCTATGAATCAAGTATTTAAAACTAATATTAGTAAATTACCAGCTTACTCAGGCTTAGCTAACGCTAGACAAGGTTATTTGCTAGTTAAAGTGAATAAAGTTGATACTTTAATTGCTGAAGATTCAGAAGCTCAAAAAATGGCCAAAGTAGAGTTAAACGAAGCTTTAAATAGAGAGTACTTGTCAGCGTATAAACAATCTTTACGTGAAAAAGGTAATGTAAAAGTTAATCAAAAACTGTTACTTGGGAATACTATTAACTAGTTTTATTAACTAGAATTTAATGTACAAAAAAGCACCTTAAAAAGGTGCTTTTTTCACATACGAATGCCTCTTAAGTTATTCAATAACGCCAGCAGCTGTAATGTTCATGCCGCCATCAACATACGTGATTTCTCCAGTAATGCCTGATGCTAAGTCGCTGCATAGAAAAGCTGCAGCATTTCCCACTTCTTCAATGGTAACATTGCGGCGGAGTGCTGCATGCTTTTCATTAAAGTCTATCATCTTATCGAAATCAGCAATACCAGAAGCCGCCAGCGTTTTAATCGGACCAGCAGAAACTGCATTTACTCGAATGCCCTTAGGGCCTAAGCTTTGAGCCATATAGCGTACATTAGCCTCTAGGCTGGCTTTAGCTAAGCCCATCACGTTATAGTTAGGCATTGTTCTCTCCGCACCTAAGTAGCTTAAGGTGAGTAGGCTTCCATTTCGACCTAGCATCATCGGCATAGCGGCTTTGGCAAGTGCTGCAAAACTGTATGAGCTAATGTCATGCGCAATACGGAAGTTTTCACGCGTGACTTTTTCTAGGTAGTCCCCATCTAAAGCATCTTTAGGCACAAAAGCTACTGAGTGAACTATCGAGTCGATTCCATCCCAATATTTCGCGATGGAGACAAAGAGCGCGTCTATTAGACTATCTTCAGCTACATCGCAATGAAATACTAGTGTTGATCCGAAATCTGCGGCAAGACCTGCAACGCGGTCTTTATGTTTTTCCATTTGGTATGTAAATGCAAGTTCTGCACCTTCACGTTTCATCGCTGATGCAATGCCGTAAGCAATCGAACGATTGCTTAATAACCCGGTAATTAAAATCTTTTTCCCAGCTAAAAATCCCATGACGTTATTCCTCTCTATCTTTATTCTTTTTGAATGGTAAACATTTAATGTTGGCTGCTTCTTGGGTTGTATGCGTCACGTAACCCATCTCCCAATAGATTATACCCTAACACGGTAAGCAGTATAGCCAGTCCGGGGAATAGTGATAGCCACCAAGCAAACTGAATATATTCCTTACCATCAGTCAAAATATTTCCCCATGATGCTTGGGGTGCTTGAACACCTAAGCCTAAAAAGCTTAATCCAGATTCTATTAAAACTGCGCTTGCAATGCCTAAAATCGAGCTAACAATAATGGGTGTTAGACTATTGGGTAATAAATGCCTAAAAATAAGTCGAACATCTTTAGCTCCTAGAGTTTGTGCTGCTAAAACAAACTCTCGATTACGCAAGCTTAGAAATTCAGCACGTACCAGTCGAGTGACGCCCATCCAGGAAGTTAAACCGATTACAATCATAATGTTCCAGATAGATGGCGTGAGAAAAGCGATGACTGCTAAAATTAAAAAGAAAGTGGGTATAGATAACATGACATCTACCGTTCGCATAATCAAGGTGTCTACCCATCCTCGATAGAAGCCAGAAATTGCTCCTAAAAAAATTCCAATTGCAGTTGCTATCCCTACGGCCACAAATCCCACAAGCAAAGATATTCGTGCACCAAAGAGCATACGGGACAACACATCTCTCCCGAGACCGTCAGTGCCCATCAAGTGATTGGTTGTCGGTGCTAGTAATATGGCTTTTACATCAATGGCGTTAGGGTCGTATGGCGCTATGATTGGTGCCATTATCGCCATCATTAAGATGCTTGCGATAATAATAAAACCAATAAGAGCTAATGGATTTTGTAGTGTCTTTTTCATTGCATTACCCCACGTCTAACTCTTGGGTCAGCCCATGCATAAGCTACATCAGCTAATAAATTGCCAATTAATGTTAGTAGGGCCCCTATGGTTAATATGCCCATAATCACAGGAAAGTCGCGCATTAATACAGCATCATAGAAAAGTTTGCCCATGCCAGGAATGGCGAAAATACTTTCAGCAATCACCGATCCACCAATTAAGCCAGGAATACTTAAGCCGAAAATTGTAATGAGTGGAAGTAATGCGTTACGTAATGCATGACCGTAAATCACACGATTTTCACTTAAGCCTTTGGATCTTGCTGTGGTGATATAGTCTTGATGTAAAACTTCTAACATGCCATTTCGAACAAATAAAGAGATGCCTGCTAAGCCTGTAATGCCGGAAATAAATACTGGTAGAATTAAATGTTTAAGCGTATCAAGTGTTTGTCCTAGCCATTGTAAATGTTCATGACCTATGCTCTGTAATCCAGATATCGGAAGCCAAGAATGTTGCACACCTGTCCAATACATGAGTATTAATGCTAGCCAAAAGCCTGGAATAGCAAACCCTAAAAATACAAAAATAGTAATGATTCGATCAGGTAACTGATTTTGCTTTAAAGCTGATAGCACTCCAAGTGGCAGTGATATAACTATTATTAAGGCCAAGCTCATTACATTGATTAGCAATGTAATTGGAAGGGCCTCTTGAATCATGCCAAGCGTGACGTTGCCATCTTTGTCTTTAGTCTGCCAAAATACTGGGCGTTGATGTGATGCGAAGGAAGTTCCAAAATCTAGTGTCACCATGCGCTTCATCCATAAGCCATATTGCACAATCACTGGTTTGTCTAAGTTGTATAAAGCGCGTAATTTTTGTCTTGATTCTTCACTGGCTTTTGGATTAAAGCTAGCTTCACTACTGGTAATGTCCCCTGGCGCCAAATGCATGATCATAAATGATATTAGGCTGATACCAATTAACAGTGGAATCATCCAGAAAAAACGTTTAAGTAAATATTTAAGCATATGCCTTACCCATCACTTTATTGTTCACTGATCTCGCTACGAGCGTATGTCTGAGGAATATACCATTCGTAAGTATTATGTGCTATGCCAGCGGGCGGAGCTGGGTTGCTGATACCACGGACGCGTTTGTGGATTGCAGATAACCCGTACCCTGCTGATAAATAAACAACTGGGCTATCTTCTAAGAGAATGGCTGAAAACTCATGGTAAATCTTCATTCGTTTATCGGGATCAAGTTCTAGTCTTCCGGCCTCTAATAGTTGGTCAACATGTGGGTTACTATAACTAATAAAGTTGAATTGACCAGGGCTTTGCTGACTGGAATGCCAAATGTTGTATTGATCTGGGTCTAAAGATAAACTCCAGCCTAAGACTACAGCATCAAACTCTTTAGGCTTAATAAAGCGACCTAGGAAACTAGCCCATTCTAAAACACGAATATTGGCTTCGATACCAATATCTTTGAGTCGCCGCTGAATCAGTACAGCGGTCATTTCTCGCTCTTTATTCTGGTTTGTTAGAATTTCAAAGCTCAGGGGCTTACCATCTTTATCTACAATGCCGTCACCATCATGGTCTTCATATCCAGCGGCTTTAAGCAATGCTTTAGCTTTAGCTGGATCATAGGGGTAGGGCTTAAGGGCAGGGTTGCTCCATCGTGTTCCTGGCTTATAGGGTGAAGCGACTGGCTCTCCTAGTCCCAATAATACGCCATCTATAATTTCTTGTTTATTAATAGCGTAATTGATGGCTTGGCGAACGCGAACGTCATTAAAAGGTTTGCGTTTAAGATTAAATCCCAGGTAGGTGTAGCTATTGCCGAGTTCTTTATAAAGGGCGATATTTTTATTGAGTTCTGGACGTGCAGGAAATATTCTAGCGTATTGAATAGGGTTAAGTGCCATTGAATCTATATTATCCGCACTCAATTCTAAAAACTGAGCAGCCTTGTCAGGAATGATTCGTGACAATAAATTGCTAATTTTGGCTTGTCCTTGTGTAGCATTGTCGTTACGAGTAAGTTTGAGGTATTGCCCATTTTTCCAGCTATCTAATTTGTAGTAGTGACTACCAACTGGATTTCGCGCGAAAGGTGTGTTGTTAATGTCTTGATTCTTTAAAAGGTGTTTTGGCAGAATATGCAGTCCAGCCCAAGTGTCTAGGGCTGGAGCGTAAGGTTTTGCGTACGTTACGCGAAAAGTATTGATGTCAGGAGTTTCTGCTTTAGTGACTAATTTAAAGTCAGAGCCATATGGGGTGCGTGTTTTTTCATCGGTAACTTTTTGCCATGTAAATAGCACGTCATCACTCGTCAATGCTTCATTATCAGCCCATTTAAGATTGGGTTTAAGATGGAAAGTAACAGTTCTTTGGTCTGAAGAAACCTCCCAGGATTGAGCTAACTCCCCAGTCAACTCTAGATTTTTATCGTATTTTAATAAGCTATTAAATATGTTACCAGCAATAGCAGAAGCCGCAGACTCGCCGGCAATCATTGCGATCAGACCACTAGGTTCGCCTGTCATGGCATCAATCAGTGTGCCACCATTACTTGCTGGATAGTTAACGCTATAGTCTAAACTAACTTTAGGTTTATTGGTGGAAGCCCTGTCACAGCTTACGCTTATCAATGGTATTAGAACGCAAGCACTTATTTGAATGATTTTGCGGAAGTTGGGTTGCATAAGCATCTTTTCCTTAAGGTGCATTACTTGAGCTAATGACAATCTTGTTGCCGGGTTGAATTTTATCTCTCATATTGCTATTCAATTGCTTTAGGTCTCCCACCGAAATATTATGCTTTTGGGCAATGCTATAAATGGTATCACCAGATTTAACAGTGTAAATTTTGTTGTTTTTTTGAACAGATTTAGACGTAATTTTAGTCGTCGCTGTGTTTGCAATTATTAATGATTGTCCAGTTTTTACTCTGCTACTTTTAAGTGAGTTTAAATTCATTATTTCTTTAACGCTGATGCCATAATATTTTGCAATCGATTTTAGGCTTTCCCCTTTTTTTACATTATGTTGTTTATGTGGGTTCGCTTCTTCTTGGCGGCTAGTTTTGTTGTTGTCAGTAGTGGCTAAGTCAATGTTAGCTGAATTCTGTTCGGTATTGATTTCTTTACCAGCCCATTTGCTCGCATCCTTGTTTGAATCAGGCATTAAGGTATCGGATATAGGGGCATTCAATTTAGCCGTAATTAAATTATTATCTGTTTTTATAGGCACTAGAATTGTAGAAGAGTTCCTGATTTTTTTCTGTTCTGACAAATCATTAATGTCTCTTAACTGGCCAAGCTTAATACCAAACTTGCTTGCAATACTTTCAATACGTTCACCACGCTTGGCGAAGTAAGTTTTCCAGCTAACCAAGGGTTTATCATAGCCAGCTAAGTTAGTTCTGAAAGTTTGTGCTGCCAAAATAGGCAGTAATATTTCGTGTTTATCATCTCCGCCTGTAATAACTGGGCGGTTATAACTTGGATTAAGGGCAAGAAACTCACTGTCGGTAATTTCTGCCAGTTTTGCTGCCAAGTGAGCATCTATTTGTGTTGGTGCAGATACTTTTGCAAAGTAAGGGGTATTAGCTATAGTTTGAATTTTAAGACCGTAATCTCCAGGGTTAGTCATCAAGTTTTTAATTGCTTGAAGTTTAGGAACGTAATTTTTGGTTTCTGGTGGTAGATTTAAGCTTTCATAATCAGTAGGTAATCCAAGCTTTCGATTATGTTCAATAGCCCGTCCCACCGTGCCTTCGCCTGCGTTATAGGCTGCAAGAGCTAGGTCCCAAGCGCCAAACATTGCATACAGTTTTTGAAGGTAGGTGAGGGCGGCATCGGTAGCAAAAATGATATTGCGACGATTATCGACCCACCAATTTTGCTTGAGACCGAAATTTTTGCCCGTTGACGGAATGAACTGCCAAATGCCTGAGGCTCGTCCGACCGAGTAGGCCTGAGGGTTGTAGGCGCTCTCAATCATAGGTAGTAACGCAATCTCTGTTGGCATACCTCGCTTTTCGACTTCTTCGACAATATGAAACAGATACTTTTGGCTACGCTCAACCATGCGACTTACATAGTCTGGGCGTGTGCTGTACCAATTCTCATGTCGTGCTACTAATTCCGAGGTGGAGTCCGGCATTGCATAGCCGTTCTTAATGCGTTGCCATAAATCTTCGTTATTGATGATAATGACATCTGATTGTGCTTTAGCATTATCATTTAATTGATTTTCAAAGGCACTGCCATATCGGCTACCTTGTAAATTTTTTGACGTTGAATCTTTTGCTTCTTTATCGATTGATGAACGTTGTATTGATTTTGAAGCATCATCAGGGTTGATAGTGAATTCCTCACCAGCGACATTGGATTCTGCATGAGCAATTGTAATAAATGCGCTAAAAGCTAAACTGTAAAAAAGGCATGCTGCTAAGAAGAGTGAGCGTGGCGTGCGATTAAGCGCGACTGTAGTTTTTTTGCATAAGCATAAAAATAGAAGCTGAAGCATTGAATGGCTCATGATCATGTTAGAGCAGCATATTAACTAATTAGGCTCTAATAAGTCAAGTATATAATATTAAAAATTACTTCAAATATATGTTATATCCTAATGATTAATAACGATTTTTTAGCTCTCTTGTCGCACTAAAAACTTGTATATCAGTACCGTCTTTTTGACCTAAACTGGCTTTAATCTCTAGACTACGATAGCGTAAAAATGGATTGGTTGATAACTCTAGGGCGATTGTTGATGGAAGGCTCGGTCGTTGTTCATTTCGTAACGCTATTGTGGCTTGTTTGCGCTCAAGAAGCTCTGGATTGTTTGGCTCCAAGGTGAGAGCAAAGTTAATGTTATGTAGCGTGTATTCATGCGCGCAGTAAATGGCAGTTTCGGGAGGTAACGCGGCTAGCTTCTCAAGTGAGGCCAACATTTGCTCTGGTGTCCCTTCAAATAGTCTTCCACAACCAGCACCAAATAATGTGTCGCCACAAAATAGTAAACTGCCTGTAAGCGCCGAATGATGAAAGTAGGCTATATGATCTAGGGTGTGCCCTGGCAAGTCGATGACTTTTAAATCAAGCTTTAAATCATCTAATATAATACACTCACCTTCTGAGGACTCATGATGCTTAAAATTAAAATGCTTAAATTTTGGCGCATAAATTTTTACATCAGGAAAAGTTTCTATTAACGAATTCACGCCTCCAATATGATCTTGGTGATGGTGGGTAATTAAAATCGTAGTGAGATGAAGGTCTAGTTCTTTTAGGTAAGCTAGTACAGGCTCTGCATCACCTGGGTCTACAATGGCAGCGTTTATGCTGTTATGGATTAACCATATATAGTTATCCTTAAATGCGGGAATCGGTATAATTTGTAGATGTGCAATCATGATAATTTATTTTACCGGTTAATAGATAAATTTTAGGGCAAAAATGAATTCAAATATCATTTTAAATGAGTCATGGTTTAATTCTACTGCTGGACGTTATTTGCGTGCAAAAGAGCAAGATTTGTATGACACGGCGGTTGCTGATTTGTTTGGTTTTAATGCATTGCAGATGGGTAGTTTGCAAATGGATTTACTTCGGAATTCACGAATACCAAATCAATATAAATCTGATGATGCAGATGATACTACCAATAACATTGATATGCGATGTTGTGATGATTTCTTACCAATAGCGAATGCTAGTCTAGATCTTTTATTATTGCCTCATCGTTTAGATTTTAGCGAGCGTCCGCATCAAACATTGCGTGAAGCGGAGAGGGTAATGATGCCAGAAGGGCATCTCATAATTTCTGGCTTTAATCCACTGAGTAGTTGGGGTGCTCAATCTAAACTTGTGAAATTTTTTTCAAAACACCCTGAATTTCCTTGGAGTGGCAAGTATATTGGGCTTAATCGCATGAAAGACTGGTTAGCACTGATGGGTTTCGAGGTGATGTCGATTGAAATGTGCTGCCATGTTCCGCCTGTGCAATCTGAATCTTGGCATCAACGCTTTTCTGTTATAGATAAACTTAGTGCTCGTTGTTGCACAATACTAGGCGGCGTTTATTTTATAGTAGCCAAGAAACGCGTCGTTGGTATGATACCGATTAAACCAAAATGGAAAGCAATCTCGCTTGGTTCAACTTTAATTACTAGGCCCACGGAAACCAAACCCAGTCAGAAGCGTAGCCCTAAAACAGAATTTAATAAGAAAGATTATGATTAATAATACTAAAGTTGAAATTTATGCAGATGGTGCATGTAAAGGCAATCCTGGCCCCGGAGGTTGGGGGGCTTGGATTAGTTATGATGGTCATGAAAAGGAGTTGTTTGGTGGTGAGTTATTAACAACGAATAATCGCATGGAGTTGACTGCGGTTATTCGCGCCCTAGAGGCGCTAAAGCGCTCCTGTCATGCGGATGTGTATACAGATTCTGTATATGTGCAAAAAGGCATATCGGAATGGATTGTTGGATGGAAAGCCCGCAACTGGCGAACTGCAGATAAAAAACCAGTAAAAAATGATGATTTATGGCGAATACTTGATGTTTTAGCAAAGCAACACACGGTACAATGGATTTGGGTTAAAGGGCATGCTGGTAATGTGGGTAATGAGCGTGCTGATCGATTAGCAAATATGGGTGTGGAGCAAATTTTGCAGGAAGTGAGTCAGTAATGCGTCAAATATTTCTAGATACCGAAACCACTGGCTTATATCATGCGCAAGGCCATAGAGTTATTGAGATTGCTGCCGTTGAGGTTTTAAATAGGCGCCTCACTAAACATCATTTCCATTACTACTTAAATCCTGACCGTGAAATTGATCAAGGTGCGCAAGAAGTGCATGGTATTTCATTAGAATTTTTGCAAGATAAGCCAAGATTTCCGGATATTGCTAAAGAGTTAGTTGCTTTTATTGCTGACTCTGAACTTATTATGCATAACGCACCTTTTGATGTGGGCTTTTTAAATTGTGAATTTGGTCTAATAGAGCATCCGCCTGTCGAAAGCTTGGTTTTTAAAGTAACAGACACACTTAAAATAGCTAAAGAAATGCGGCCTGGTCAGAGAAATAGTTTGGATGCATTATGTAGGCATTTTGGCATAGATAATTCAAGGCGTACTTTGCATGGCGCTTTGCTAGATGCAGAGTTGTTGGCTGATGTTTACATGGCCATGACACGAGGTCAAGATAGCCTAATGATGGAGCTAGATAAGCCCAGTATGACTAATGCATCTTCAACAACACACAGTATGCAGCCTTTACTGGTTTGTTTAGCCAATGCACAAGAGCTTCTAGCACATGAAGAATATTTAGCAGCTTTAAGCAAGACTGGCGATAGTGTTTGGCAAAGCCTTTATTCACCTACTAAGAACTAAGGTAAGATAAAACTTAAATGAAACGAACTATATTGGTGACGGGTGGTGCTGGTTTTATTGGTGCAAACTTTGTATTGGCATGGCTTAAGCTGGGCTTGGGCACAGTAGTTAATTTAGATAAATTAACTTATGCAGGTAATTTAGAGAATCTCGCTTCTGTGCGGCAAAATACGCAGCATATTTTTGTGCACGGCGATATTGGTGATCATGCTTTAGTTGCGCGATTGTTAGCTGATTATCAGCCTGATGCAGTCATCAACTTTGCTGCTGAAAGCCATGTAGATCGATCCATACATGGCCCAGAAGACTTTATTCAAACCAATGTGGTTGGCACGTTTCATTTGTTAGAAGCGGTGCGCGCTTATTGGGGTGGTTTAAACTTAGATTACCAAAAGACTTTTAGGTTTTTACATGTATCTACCGATGAAGTTTATGGCTCACTGAGCGCCAATGATGCCGCGTTTACTGAAACACATACTTATGCACCGAATAGCCCTTACTCTGCATCCAAAGCGGCATCTGATCATTTAGTGCGTGCTTATCACCATACATATGGTTTACCTACCCTCACGACTAACTGCTCTAATAATTATGGACCTTATCATTTCCCTGAAAAGTTAATTCCTTTGGTAATACATAATGCGTTGGCAGGTAAGCCATTGCCCATCTATGGTACCGGCCAACAGATTCGCGATTGGCTTTATGTCGGGGATCATTGTGTTGCTATTAGACGAGTACTTGAAGCTGGGCGCATCGGCGAGGTTTATAACATTGGTGGTTGGAATGAAAAGCCTAATATTGAAGTAGTCAAAACCCTATGCAGAATGCTAGATGCTAAACAACCTCGAGCAGATGGTCAATCGTATTTAAATCAAATTACATTTGTAGAAGACCGTTTAGGTCACGATCAACGTTATGCAATTGATGCTACTAAAATAGCCAATGAGCTTGGTTGGAAGCCAGAGCAGAGCTTCGAATCTGGCATAGAAAAAACGGTTAATTGGTATTTGGAAAATCTAGGCTGGGTGAACAATGTCACTAGTGGTGACTATCGACATTGGGTACAAAAACATTACGCTGAGCGTGGAGAAGAGTTAGCATGAAAGGTATTATTTTAGCAGGCGGTTCTGGCACGCGTTTATATCCTGTCACCCAAGTGGTCTCTAAGCAGTTGTTACCTGTATACGATAAACCTATGATTTATTACCCGCTGACGACCTTGATGTTGGCAGGCATACGCGAAGTGTTGGTGATTTCTACACCCGAGGATACCCCGCGTTTTTCGCAGTTACTGGGTGATGGCAGTCAATGGGGAATGTCTATTCAGTATGCTGTGCAACCTTCACCGGATGGTCTTGCCCAGGCTTTTGTTATTGGTGAAGACTTTATTGGCAATGATAGTGTCGCCTTAGTGTTAGGTGACAACATATTTTACGGTCATGATCTTGCTATACGTACACAGGCAGCAGCAAAACTCACCCATGGTGCAACTGTCTTTGCTTATCCAGTCAGTGATCCTGAGCGTTATGGAGTGGTGGAATTTAATGCCCAAGGTCAAGCTATTAGCCTTGAAGAAAAACCAAAAGTGCCTAAATCCAGATATGCAGTCACTGGTCTTTATTTTTATGACAATCGTGTAATTGATATCGCCAAACATCTTAAACCATCCCTACGTGGTGAGTTAGAAATCACGGATGTTAACCGAGATTATTTGGAAAGTGGAGATCTGCAAGTTGAGGTGATGGGCCGTGGCATCGCATGGCTAGATACTGGAACCCACGAGTCACTGTTAGAAGCTTCCCTATTCATTGAAACCATAGAAAAACGGCAAGGCCTAAAAATCGCTTGTCCTGAAGAGATTGCTTATCGCATGAATTTTATTAATGGCGCGGATTTGGAAGTTTTAGCGAATAAGTATATTAAAAATAATTACGGTCAATACCTAAAGATGGTGCTAAATGAGAAGGTATTTTAATGCAAGTCGTTGCTACTGCGATCCCTGATTTATTAATATTAGAACCCAAGATTTTTGGTGATGACAGAGGCTTTTTCTTTGAGAGCTATAACCAAAAAACTTTTGAACAATTAACCGGTGTTAAAGCACAGTTTGTGCAAGATAACCATTCAAAATCCGCAGCCCATGTTTTACGGGGACTCCATTATCAAATTGAGCAGGCGCAAGGTAAGTTAGTGAGGGTAATCCATGGTTCCGTCTTTGATGTTGCGGTAGATCTACGAAGAGAATCTAGTAGTTTTGGACAGTGGGTAGGGGTCAAATTGTCGTCTGAAAATAAACGCCAAATGTGGATTCCAGCAGGTTTTGCGCATGGTTTTTTGACATTAGAGCCAGATACTGAATTTTTGTATAAAACTACTGACTACTATGCGCCACAATATGAGCGTTGTTTGCGTTGGGATGATCCTAATCTAGCTATTGATTGGCCCATTACAGCGACACCTAGTTTGTCGGCTAAAGATCAGCTTGGTGTTGACTACTCAAAAGCCGATGTGTTCGAGCCTAAAGTTTAAATACAAGACTATATGCGATGTATAAAAAGATTCTCATTACTGGTGTAAACGGCCAAGTCGGTCATGCACTAAAGCATGTTTTCGCAAAAGATGCAGCCTTGGACGTAGTGAGTTTAGATCGTCACCAACTTAATCTTACCGATACAGAAGCGATTCGACGTGTTGTACAAACGCTTAGGCCAGATGTAATTATTAATCCAGCAGCTTATACTGCTGTGGATAAAGCTGAAGCCGAGTCTGACTTAGCTTATGCCGTCAATGCTTCAGCACCTCAAGTACTGGCAGAAGAGGCAGCCAAGATTGGTGCCAATTTGATCCATTTTTCAACTGACTATGTATACAACGGAAAAAAAGCTGTTCCTTATGTTGAAACTGATAATACTATGCCACTGAGTGTTTATGGTAAATCCAAATTGGCAGGAGAAGAGGCTATACGAGCCGTAGGTTTGCCACATCTCATAATACGTACTTCTTGGGTATATGGTGCTTACGGTAATAACTTCCTTAAAACCATTTTGCGCTTAGCTTCTGAGCGAGATAATTTGCGTATTGTCGCAGACCAGATTGGTGCTCCGACGAGCAGTCAGAGTATTGCACAAGCGGTATTGGCGATGTTGCCAAAATGGAGGTCAGAAACAGCTGGTATTTATCATATGGTAAACAGTGGTGTTACAAGTTGGCATGGTTTCGCTACAGCGATTATTGAAGAATACGCATGTTTGCAAGTTAATCGTGCTTGGCCGGCACTTAAAATTATTAATGGTAATATCAAAGCCATTACAACTCAAGAATTTCCAACTTTAGCAGTACGGCCAGCAAATTCTGTTTTAGATTGCACCAAATTGGCTGTTGATTTTTCAGTGCATTTGCCAGATTGGCGTCTATCCCTAATACAAGAGCTAAAAGATTTGCGTCTAAACTAATGACTAAGGATATTCTTAAGTTAAGGCATCGGCCCAGTTGTTAGGGGTTTCATATAATCTCACTTTTTCTAACTTTAAATGATTCCCATAAGTATCGTGATATTTGCTTTTGAGTATTCTAAATGCTTCAAAAGCCATATTTTCTGCTGTTGGCACTGTAGGGAAAATCACGGTTTTATGATTGACCATTGTATTTAAAAAGTCTAATACTTCAACATCGTATTGATACACAATAAAAGCATGATCCCATAAGTCGACCACTGCACTTTTAGCAATGGCTTTCACATCAGAAAAGTCCATGACCATCCCGTTTTCTGATGCATCTTCCTGCTTAATAATGTCACCTGAAAGTGTAATTTCCATAGCGTAACGATGCCCATGTAAGTTTCTACATTGGCTTTTGTGGCTGGGGATTCGATGGCCAGCATCGAATTCAAGTCGAGTGGTAATTTGCATGCGGGTCAGTCCGTTTGATAACTAAAGTGTATTATACGCGCACTCGTCCAGCTTTATTACCTCTTGCCAAGCGGTTTTCGAGGGGGTTAAGCACCAATTTCTGTTCGTAGCATTTGATAGATAGCTAAGCGTTCTGCCGTTACATCGCCATTAGTGACGCCTCCTTTAATGGCACAGTCTGGCTCTTGTAAGTGCTTGCAATTGTTAAACCTACATTTACCCAAATAGGGCCTAAATTCAATAAATGCATGTTCTAGTTCATTGGTGCTGAGATGATGCAGACCAAACTCTTGCAAGCCCGGCGAATCAATTAACTGACTATCGGCATCTAGATGATATAAATGTGCGGCGGTAGTCGTGTGCTTGCCACTATCTAATACCAAACTAACTTCGCGAGTCCGGACGTCAGCATCAGGTAAAAGCGCATTAATGATAGTTGATTTACCCATTCCTGATTGGCCTACCAAAATACTGGCTTCACCTTGAAGGTGTGGGCGTAATGAAGAAATATCTTCGGTAGCGGACAGGGCGAGTACTTGATAGCCAAGCCTAGTATATAAGGCTAATTTTAATTTGGCATCATCATTATCTGCTAAATCACATTTATTAAGCACAATTAATGCTTTAATTCTTGCAGCTTCTGCTGCTATTAGGCACCTGTTGAGTAGTGCTTCATAAAAGCTGGGTTGCGTAGCTAATACAATAATAATTTGCGTTACGTTTGCCGCCAACATTTTGCTTTTGAATGCGTTACTACGATACAGTAAGGTTTTTCTTGGCAATATGTTTTCAATGACGCCTTCAAACTTATCTGTGAGTTTTATGGTGACGTTGTCCCCACAGGCGAGGTCGGTTTTTTTTCCACGAGTGACACAACTAATACGTTTTTTGTCTTCAGGTAACTCAACTTGAAAACGCTTGCCATAAGCTGCAACTATAGTGCCGATGATTAGATTATTTTTATGAATGGGTAAAGCTGGGTTAGTTGGCAATTTAAGAGGTTATTCAGTGAATTTATAAAAGGTTTGATTGAGGTATCCCGTAACATCTAATTCCTCATCTTCAAACCACTTGAGGCCAATCATAGTATTACAGTTTCTTACCTGGGAAGCTAATCCTTTGGAAGTCTGAACCAAGCGATATTCTCGCGTGTAAATGCTTGATCCATCTCCACCAAAACTGGAAGCATGGCAGGTGATGCAGTTTTTATCTAATAGTGCTTTGCCAGCCATTATGTCAGCATTTTTAAATGGCTCGGCAAAAGTTTGATTGCTAATGACTGCTAAAAAAAATAACCCTAGTAATTTCATTATAAATAATCCTTGGATTAAATATTAGAGAGTATATGCCGCCAACTTAGAAATTCGTATACTTGCGGGTGGATGTGAATCATAAAAGGCAGAATGTAAAGGGTCTGGGGTAAGCGTAGACGCATTATCTCTGTATAGCTTAGCCAAAGCCTTAACTAAATCTTTAGCGCTAGCGTGGTTGGCAGCATAGCTGTCAGCTTCAAATTCGTTTTTACGTGAATAACTAGCCATTAGTGGGCGAAGAAAAAACAAGAATACCGGGGCTACTAGTAAAAATAATATAAGTGCCATGTAGTTACTTGTTTGGGTTACACCAAGTCCCAAAAAGAACCATGGTTGATTAATTAACCAGCCCAACAACGCTAAACCCAAAAAGCTAACAACAAACATCATGATAATGCGTTTAATCACATGGTGATGCTTAAAGTGTCCCAGTTCATGTGCTAGTACCGCCTCAATTTCGTCAGCATTTAAACGTTCTAATAAGGTGTCAAAAAATACAACACGTTTTGATGCGCCAAATCCAGTAAAGTAAGCGTTACCATGACTACTTCTTGAAGAGCCATCCATTACAAATAGACCTTGTGATTTAAATCCACATTTCGTCAGCAGATTTTCAATGCGCGCTTTTAAGGCATCATCCTTTAGTGGCGAAAATTGATTGAATAAAGGCGCAATAAACGTTGGATACACTGCCAGCATGATCAAGTTAAATAGTGCCCAGACTACCCATAAATAAAACCACCAGTAATTTCCAGCACTTTGCATTAACCACAAAGCCGCAAACAATATGGGTGCACCCAAAGCAACACCAACTAAGCTGTGTTTAACTAGGTCTTTAAAAAACATAGAAATAGTCATTTTATTAAAACCAAATTTTGCATCTACAACAAAATTTTTGTAATAATCGAAAGGTAATTCAATCAAACTGCTTAATAGCAGGGCACTACAGATCACTAACGCACCACGAATAATTTCTTGCGATGGCAATATTTGGCGCCAACTATCGTCTATGATTTGTAAGCCGCCGCCTAAAGTGAGTACGATCAGCAGAAGTACTTGTGTGCTGGCCTCAGTCATGGCTAATTTAGTTTTATCCATTGTGTAATCAGCAGCTTTTTGATGCGCATCTAAAGAAATGCTAGCATTAAAGGCTGTTGGCACTTGACTGCGGTGTTGTTGAACATGGTTTATATGGCGACGTCCAAGCCAAATGCGAATGATGCTGGCAGTTATAAGCAAGCTAAGAAAGGTAAGCGTAAATGTAAATGGCATAATTTATGTAGATCGTTAAAAAATTAATTAAGTTAATATGCCTATTGTGAGGCATTTCATCGATGTTGGTTCATCATGATTGCGTAAAAATCAATTTTTAATGGAAATAATGATGGCAGAAGCAATTGAGAGTAATACTTTAAGTACGTCGACTGATCAAAATAATTTAATTTGGCTAGATATGGAGATGAGTGGTCTATTGCCTGATACTGATCGTATTTTAGAATTAGCTGTTGTGGTGACAGATGCTAATCTTAATGTGTTGGGAGAGTCTCCCGTATTAGTTATTCATCAAACAGATGCTGTATTAGAGGGTATGGACGCTTGGAATAAAGGTGCGCATGGCCGTTCTGGTTTGATTGAAAAGGTGAAAGCCTCAACTTTGAACGAAATTGAGGCTACGTTTCAAATGGTTGAATTTCTCAAAAAGTTTGTACCAGCAGGTAAATCACCAATGTGTGGCAATTCAATTTGTCAGGATCGTCGTTTTATGGCGCGGTATATGCCTGATTTAGAAAAATACTTTCATTATCGTAATCTTGACGTCAGTACCTTTAAAGAGTTGGCACGACGTTGGAAGCCTGAAATTTACTCTGGTTTTAAAAAAGCGAGCAAACACGAAGCATTGGCGGATATTTACGAATCTATCGATGAATTAAAGTACTACCGTGAGCACTTTATTGTTAAGTAATCGTGTTCTAGAAATAAATCAAAAAAAGAGGACGTAAACCATTTCGTAGTTTACGCCCTAAGGGAGGAGATCTTAGCTTTGGAGAAGCTAGTTTATATAAAGCATTTACCATGCCAAGTTTTCTTCCCTACATCGATAGTGACTAATAACTTACTTAACTAATCAAATTTTTATAAAGAGCTAAGTATTCCAAAGCACTTTTATCCCAGCTTAGGTTCTGAGACATGCCGTTATTTTGAATTTTACGCCAAGTCATTTTATCGTTTTTAAAGAGATCTAGCGCACGATAGATGCATGCCAACAGAGCAGTAGAACTGGTTTCTATCATCACGAATCCATTAGCTGTTTCATCTTTAATATTCTGCAGATCTGTATTTAGCACTGAGTCTGCTAGTCCGCCAGTGGCGTTAACAACAGGAATCGTACCGTAAGCTAATCCATACAATTGATTCAATCCGCATGGTTCAAAACGTGAGGGCATGATAAATAGGTCACAGCCAGCCATGATCTGATGTGAGAGAGGTTCATTGTAGCCTATGGTTATGCTGACTTTACCGGGGTTGGTTAAGGCTAATTTTAAAAACTCTTGCTCTAGTTCTTTTTCACCATTACCTAATAAAACTAATTGGCAGCCACTATCTAGAAGTTCTTGTATAACAGGTAGAAGTAAATCCAAGCCTTTTTGATGGGTTAGCCGACTAACTACGCCCATTAATGGTGCGCTTGCATCAACAGTGAGCCCGCTAGCAAGTTGCAATGCTGCTTTCACCTGCTGTTTTCCCGCAATATTACTATTGCTGTATGGCTTGACTAGATAAGGGTCTGTTTGAGGGTTCCATTCATCAGTTTCGATACCGTTTAAGATACCTTTAATTTTATCTCCCCGCCTTGCGAGTAATCCTTCTAATCCAAAGCCAAATGTGGTGGTTTGAATTTCTTGTGCATAACTTGGGCTAACAGTCGTGATGGCATCAGCGTAAACTATTCCAGCCTTAAGAAATGAGAGTTGACCATGATACTCAAAACCTTCAATGTTAAAACTGGTGTGCGGCAAGTTTAGTGTTGTTAGCCAAGCAGGCGAAAAGCAACCCTGGAAAGCCATGTTATGTAGACTAATTATAGATTTCGCAGTTGTATGTTCAGTGAGTTGCATATAAGCTGGTGTTAAGCCCGTTTGCCAGTCGTTGCAGTGAACAATGCTAGGGCGCCAATCTGCCACTGTTGATTGTTCACCGCTAAGTATTGCTGCTACTTTTGCTAATATGCCAAATCTCAGTGGGTTATCTAACCATTCTTGACCATGGATATCTGAATATGGTCCGCCGTCACGCTCATAAAGCTGCGCTGATTTAATGATCATTACTTTGACTTTACTTTCTGTAATGGTACCCATTAGTAGTTCAGCTTCATTGATTACTGGGAGGCCCTTTATGGTAGTGAGCTGACTTACATCTTTTAATTTTTCCAGCACTGATGAGTAACCGGGCATTAATATTCGAATGTCACAACCTAAACGAAGAAGTGCAGAAGGCAATGAGCCGCTTACGTCGGCAAGGCCACCTGTTTTGATTAGCGGAAAAACTTCTGAGCTGACAAATAGGACTTTCAATGACATGAACTTCTCACAAATGTTGAAAAGGTAACTTATTTTTTTTAATACATAACACTCTAATTTTACTCTATCAAAGCTCAAAAAAAACCCCGATTGCTCGGGGTTTGTTTATATCTAGAGTACGTTTATTCTATTTAGTTTGTGTTTCTACCATCACCATTGGTTCTGCATTTGCATTATCTTGGTTTTTGTTCTGCCAAGAAGCTGCTTTGCGCGGTGCACGTGTTTTTTCAAGTGGCGCTGCTTCAGTTGCCTTAGGAGCATCAGCTTTTGTCTCTACTAGTTGTAAACCTACGCTAGCTAAATCAATTGGTTTAACCTCAGCTTTTGGTTTACGAGCACGCGCTGGACGTTTATTAGATACAGGTTTAGCGGTAGTATCAACTGTAGATTCACTTAACGCAATCGGCGCTGTTTCTTGCGCAATAATGGTTACTTCACTAATAGCTTCTTTAGTCGCTGCAGATTGTTTAGTTGGTCTTGGCTTTCTGTTGTCGGCTTTGACTTTAGGTATTGTCTCTATACCTTTTTCAATGCCCACCACATCTTCTGTCTCAAGCTTCGCCTTTTCTGAATTAGCAACTGCTTTGACTAAGTCCGCAGCAGGAGCATCCATAATCACTTCTTCATTAGGGACGAATGCGCGGCTAGTTTCCGTTGATACGCTGTCATCACGATCTCGGCGACCGCGACGGTTATTGCGATTACGACGACCGCTACGTTCTGCACGCTGCCCATTAGGAGCATCTACCCCTGCAACTTCTACGACTTCATTTACAGGCGCAACATTGCGAGTTTGTTCATTTCGCTGAGGTTGCTGTTTCGGTTGACGTGAATCTTGTGGCTTGGTTTCAGTTGGATGTTTAGGCTCATTGATTCGGTTAGGACGATCTTGGCTGACGCCTTTCTCAGGCCGCTCTCCACGATTGCGATTGTTGCGATTGTTTCGATTGCGGTTATTACGACTATTGTCGCGGCTACTTTCTTCGCTCTTCTCAACTTTAACCTCAGGAGCGGTTAAACCTAATAATTTTTTAATACGAGCAAACAATGACATTGATTTTGAGGCCTCAGGTTTATCTAAGGTAATTGGCGCAGGTGCTGCAGGAGTGATGCCTTTAACTGCTGCAACTGGCCTGACAGCTTTTGCCACTTCTTCTGCATTTTTTATGTAGCTCGTATCTGCTGGTAATTCCACCATTTTATAACTAGCACGGCTAGTTTCTTCAGTTACATCATCATGCTTTACACGTAAAATATTGTAATTAGGAGTTTCTAAATGAATGTTTGGAATCAAAACAACTTCAACCCCCATGCGTTGTTCAATGGCATGGATATCCGCACGCTTTTCGTTCAATAAGAATGTAGCCACTTCAACTGGCAATTGCACTTGAATAATTGCACTATTATCCTTCATTGCATCTTCTTGCGTAATGCGCAAGATATGTAAAGCTGTTGATTCAATACCGCGGATATGGCCAGTACCACTGCAACGCGGACAAGGAATGTGGTTAGTTTCACCTAGGCTAGGGCGCAGGCGCTGACGCGACAACTCCAATAATCCGAAGCGCGATATCTTGCCGGTTTGTACGCGGGCGCGATCAAAATGAAGTGCGTCACGTAATGCATTTTCAACTTCACGTTGGTTACGTTGGCTTTCCATATCAATAAAGTCAATGACCACCAAGCCACCAAGATCTCGTAAACGTAGTTGGCGTGCAACTTCTTCAGCCGCTTCCATGTTGGTGTTAAAAGCAGTATGTTCAATATCACTGCCACGGGTTGCACGGCCAGAATTGACATCGACAGATACTAATGCTTCTGTATGGTCAATCACAATAGCGCCACCTGATGGTAAGCGTACTTCACGTGAAAATGCTGATTCAATTTGGTGTTCGATTTGAAAGCGAGTGAATAATGGAATTTCATCTTGGTACAACTTAACGCGCGACACATTGCCTGGCATTACGTGATTCATAAATTGCACGGCTTGTTCGTGAATGTCAGGCGTATCGATTAAAATTTCACCAATATCAGAGCTGAAGTAATCGCGAATAGCGCGAATAACAAGGCTACCTTCTTGGTAAATTAAGTAGGCACCTGCTTGCATAGCGGATGCGCCATCAATTGCTGTCCAAAGTTGGGTAAGATAGTTTAAATCCCACTGCAATTCTTCTGCATTACGACCAATACCAGCTGTACGCGCAATAATACTCATGCCTTTTGGTACTTCTAACTGCGCTAAAACATCGCGTAACTCATCACGATCTTCACCTTCAATACGGCGTGATACACCGCCACCACGTGGGTTATTAGGCATTAAGACTAGATAACGACCAGCAAGTGAAATAAATGTGGTTAGAGCTGCACCTTTATTTCCACGTTCATCTTTATCAACCTGAACTATTAATTCTTGACCTTCTTTTAATGCATCTTGAATGCGAGCGCCACTACCCACACCATCTTTGTAGTAGCTACGGGCTACTTCTTTGAATGGTAAAAAGCCATGTCTGTCCATGCCGTAATCGACGAAAGCTGCTTCAAGTGAAGGTTCGATGCGTGTAATGACACCTTTATAAATGTTGCTTTTGCGCTGTTCTTTACCAGCGTGTTCAATATCTAAATCGATTAGTTTTTGACCATCTACGATTGCAACGCGTAACTCTTCAGATTGCGTAGCATTAAATAACATACGTTTCATTGCTTAACTCCTGCGCTATGCAAGGCGTACAGACTCAATAACAAAGATAAGGCGTTGAAATGAAGGGATTTAAGGTGATAGAGCCAAGAGTTTGGCTAAAATACTGCAACGCCTACAGATAATGTGTAGGACGACAAACGAGAAAATTAACGCTATTACAGTTTAATAACTATGTAATTTAACGGTGTGAGGCGAATATTCGCATTTCACTTACCAATTTAGCAAATTCGTCAAATAGACGGCAAAAGCTTTGGCTGATAATTTGTTTTGTTTCATATGCAAGTTTGGCACAATGAAACATTGTTCGTTAAAACAAACTAATTATTAAATTTATGCTGTTGTCGGCATAAATTCGTTAAAATTCTATATGCAGTAAATTTTAATCTTCGTGTAATACTCTTCGTTTTTTCGAATCAGTAATAAACTTAATTTAACTATCACGTTAAGTCGCGCTTTTATCTTTATTTGTCTGCGGCGGCTTTAGCGCTAATATTTTACTTACCGCTACTTTATAATATGGCGAGCGGTGTTAACCAAGTATTTGTTGTCAGTTTTTAATTACACACTCAATATTAACGACATTGCAAAATTTTAGTTCCGACTTTAATTTTACAAATAGAAGGTTAGAGTGAATTTGATTCTTGGTCACAATTTACTCAAATAACACAATAAAATTGTTAAACTAATCAAGATCTCACGTAGTATATGCCACATCAAAAATTTAAGCAAAGAATGAACCCTATAATAGAACAAGATCAAAGTAAAATTCAAACAAACGTTAGTGATTTAGCGGCAGCTTTTTTAACCATAGATGAGTCAAGCGAAGGGCAGCGTGTCGATAACTTTCTGACTAAAACCTTAAAAGGTGTTCCCAAAAGCCATGTTTATCGGATTTTACGCAGTGGTGAAGTGCGTGTTAATAAGAAGCGTATAGATGCTGACTTTCGGTTAACTCTTGGTGATATAGTTCGTATACCACCTACGCGTGCTACTGTAATTGAGAAGTCTGAGCATGCAATGCCTGCCGTTTCTAAGTTTGATCAAGCAATTATTTTTGAGGATGATGCTATGTTGGTCATCGATAAACCAGCAGGGTTTGCCGTTCACGGTGGAAGTGGTATTAGTCGTGGCGTCATAGAGCAATTACGACTAGAACGGCCTAAAGCTAAATTCTTGGAGTTGGTCCATAGGTTAGACCGTGAAACTTCGGGTGTATTAATGCTAGCTAAAAAGCGCAGTGCATTAGTGGCTTTGCATGAGGCGATTCGTAATCATCAAACTGATAAGCGCTATTTAATGTTGGTGCATGGAGAGTGGGTTGAACAAAAAAAGCGTGTAGTTCTTGATCTTCAGAAATATCTTTTACCCAATGGTGAACGTCGCGTTAATGTGGTGACGGACATTTCTAAAGATAAATATGATGAGCGGCAGTCTTCAGAAACCCTTTTTAGGCTAATTAAAAACTTTTCTAGTGCAAGTTTAGGGGAGTTTACTTTATTAGAAGCACAATTAGTAACTGGTAGAACCCATCAACTTCGCGTGCAGCTAGCTCATCTTGGGTTTCCTATTGTTGGTGATGATAAATATGGTGATTTTTCCGTGAACAAGGTCATCATTAAGCATGGCTTGAAGCGCATGTTCCTACATTCATCCGTGACAAAAATTCGACACCCACTTACTAATGACAGGCTTGAGTTGGTTGCGCCTATGCCTGCTGAATTATCAAAATTTTTGCTTAAATTAAGCGCCTAACTAATACAGAAAGAGTTACATGTCTAAGAAGTTTGATTTAATCGTATGGGATTGGGACGGCACCTTAGCTGATTCTACCAGTATGATCACTAACGCTATATTGGAAGCTGCGGCACAAGTCGGGTTGCCTGAACTTACAGCAAAAACTGCAAGCAGTATCATCGGACTTGGCTTGCGAGAATCTATCCAAGCTTTATATGGCGATATACCGACTAAACAGGCACAGGCCTTGTCTACTCAATATAATATAAATTATTATGCAGGTGAAAGAGAAATTCCTTTATTCACAGGGGCTGCCGATACTATTAACGCACTTAATAAGAGAGGTTTTAAATTAGCTGTTGCCACCGGAAAAGGGAGGCATGGTCTTAATTTAGCCTTAGCTCACTGTGGTTTGGGGAAACTTTTTCATGCAACACGAACTGTAGATGAATGCTTTTCAAAGCCACATCCTCAAATGCTGGATGAATTGATGGAT
>Ga0364887_10200_pt1 | contig 41767 bp, 25 predicted proteins | sample ExccelJu500001D4_4_FD_206924 | JGI IMG/M metagenome (GOLD analysis project Ga0364887, IMG submission 206924) | Enriched cells from Trout Bog Lake Hypolimnion, Wisconsin, USA - BchlTB.July23.5000.01.D4 | ecosystem: Environmental > Aquatic > Freshwater > Lake > Hypolimnion/Profundal zone | place...
CGATTGCATTCTCGATGCCAAATCGGGACATATCCTGTTTTTCTTTTTGCATTCGCTTGCGCATATTTTCCATTTCGGCAAGCGTGCGGAGGTACTTGTCTTTCCAATCCTCCTGCTGCAATGAAGTTTCTTCTTTTACTACTTCTTCGCTCATGGTTGAGTTCCTTGATTTTCTAATAAAATGTTTGAAGCGTTTCTAAATGAGATTTTGTATTTATAAACGCTTTGGGTAAGTAAGCAGCTTAAGCCTTCGCTAAAGGCGCGCATAAGGCCAAAGAGGTTGCGGTAGGGGAGGCGCATGGGCCCAAGTAGGGCAATGGCGCCTGCTTGCATCTGGTTGATGTGGTAGGGGATTGCAAGGATTGCGCAACCGGTAGCTGTCGGGGCAAGCGCTGCAAGCTCATCTCCTACCCAAAGAGCCATCTCATTTTTTTTGCCGCAAAGTCTTAAAATGTGGCGCATCTCCTTCTCATCTTCAAAAAGGGAGAGGCTGCTTGCCAAAGCTGCTGCATCGGAAAATTCAGGGTAGGCAAGAAGCTTTGATAGGCCGGTTCGGAAAAGGTCCTCATTGGGGAAGTTTGCATAGCCCACAACGTGGCGCACCATCACTTCATTATAAATTCTGACGGCAAGTTTTATCTGTCCTTCATCTGTAAAAAAGGGCTTTTCCCCTCGATTCATGCGCCAGCGGAAATAGCTTTCGCACTGCTGCAAAAATGTGGGATCAACCTGTCTTTCAAGATAGATCGATTCAGTTCGTACAACCCCAAAGTCGGTGATTAATATGGCAAGAATGCTTTCTGCATCAAGGCTGACTAGTTTTACTTCCTGGATAAAGTCTTGATCGAATCTGGGCGCGGAGATGAAAACAGCGCAGCTGCTTAAATCACTCATTAAAGAAGCTGCTTCATGAATAAGAGCTGTTACCTTTTTTCCCTTCTTTGCAAAAAGAGAGGAGAGTGCATCTTCTTGGCCTGAATCGAGTACGCCTTCTTGTAAATAGGTATTGGCGTAGAGGCGAAACGCTTTTGGTGTTGGGATTCTGCCGCCAGAGATGTGCTGCTGTTTTAAATAGCCCTCTTCTTCCATTTTGCAAAAGTAGTTGCGGATGGTGGCAGAGCTTAGATTGCCAAAGCCATGTTCTTGTAAGGTGGAGGAGCCGATTGCTTTGCCCGTTTTTAGGTAAAGCTCAACGAGTCCTAAAAGGACGGCTTGCTCGCGGTCCGTTTTTTCCATCTTCTTGGATGGGAGTGATCTAAGCTTATTTTTTTGCATGTTACTTGCGATTATAGCAAAGTTGCCGAATATTTAGCAATCGGCTGATTTGATTGCTGAGTGTTTTTGTTAAAACACTAATCGTTAAATAGATGTGGGTCTTCTGCGAGTATTGGCAGGATGTCGACGATGTTGGGCATCCAGCTTAACCCCTTGCTGTAGACAAGCCTAGAGGCGATGTAGCAGGCAATGCACGCTTTTTTATGTAAGTCAGGAAGATTGAGAAGTTTATCAAGAAATTTTTTGCGAAGAAGGGGTGGGGCGTAGTGGATTAGGCAGCGGTTCAGAAGATCTTGCGGGTCTTTGGTGAGTGTTATGTCTTTTAGGTGATTGATAATTTGGTATTTAAATAGGTTTATCCTTTCAGAGACAACATCTGAAAGATCGGTGACAAAGGCGCCAGTTGCTGCGTGTGTTTGTAAAAGAAGGCGCCCCTCTCTTGAGGCAGCTTTCCTAATGAATTGTAAAACTTCTTCTATATACTCTTCTTTGAGCTGAATAAACTCCTCTTCGCTCATGCAAAGGCTAGCTAGCACCTCTAATGAGGAGGTGATGACGCCCCCTTTATTGCAGCTGCTATCTTTAAGGATCAGAACGCCCATCTTCTCTAAGGTTTTTCTTGCGCCGGGGGTAAGGTAGAGGTTGGCCCCCTCGACAATCGCTTTGGAGGTAGGTCTTCCTTCCGGGTCAAAAAAAGTGTTTACATTTGTTTCATTGAGCGTACGCGGTCTGCCACCTGCTGGGATAAAGATGTCGGCAATGGTCTGGTGCAGATTGCTTCGATAGAGATGGTTCATCTCATTTCCTGAGAGCCACTCCTCAATGATTTTGCCCCCTTTTTTCTTGGAAAGAAGGGTGGTTGTCATGTAGGCGCTCTCCTCTTTTCTTGTTTGGAGATCAAGAAGAAAGCCGCCTTCGGAGAGCTTTTGGACTGGATAGTTGCGAATGGTTTTGGCGTCTTGGAAAAATTGGACCAAAATTTCAAGATCGAGCCCTTTTGGATCATAAATTGTGCCAGAGACATCGGTGAGGGCAATGATCTTGGCTGTTTTGGGGTAAAATCTGTAGAGATTGTGGATCTCGTTGCCGGCCACATCGCCATCGGGTCCGCCTGACATTTTGATTGTGAAGAGAGTTGTGCGTGGATCGATCTTTAGAAAGTGTAAAACCTCTTCAAGGTAGACATTGAGGCCAAAGGAGGTGACGCCATATTGTTTATGGTTAATCCCAGCTTTGGGGCTGCTGCTCATGAAAGCTCTTCCCGCCTTGTAGCCGCATTTAACGGATGCGTTGCAGATCCAGAGAATCATCTCGTTGCTGATATTCTCATCGGGCCCAAGGTAGATATATTCGGGCTGATTCCAATAGTCGACAATTTCATTGGAGCGCAACAGGCCATTTTCATCGCAGTTGATAAGGCTTAAAAGGCTATCTGTAAAGCAGCGCTGTGAGGCATTGATGTAGGTTTGCCTTAGCTCTTTTCTATAAGGGATCAATTTTTCTTTAATTGCCCCTGGAGGTAATCCCCCCTCTTTGAGCTCTTTGACAAGAATATCTTCTTCTACCTGGAAAACATCCATGGGCTTAAGAAGGATGGCTGTTTTGGCGCCGCCTTCTGGAATGTCTTTATTCTTTTTTTGCTGCGTGTAGGCGAGCTGGTAGGCTTCAAAAAAGAGGTTGTTGCGATCTTGATTAAAAGGCTCTCTTCTTTCGGGAACAATGGTTCTGACGCCGCCTCTTGCCAAATCGCGAAAGCGTATGTTGAAGGCGATGAAGTGCATGCCTCGGATAAAAAAGATGGCAAAGGGGATTTCAGGGAATTTTTCTTGTCTGTTGTAGGGAAGCGTTTCTAAAAGTTTGGGATCGATGCGAAAGCTAAAGCTTGATTTATTGGTGCAGTAAAAGTTGGTTTTCAGTGTGGAATCGACAAATTGAAGGCCCTGTCTTAAGATATTTTTTCTTCTTAGGTCATTGAGCGCCTGTCCCGTGTCGAGCTGCTCAAGAAGCTCTAAAAGCTCTTTTTTCTCTTTTTCGTAAGATGCCAGATTTTTGCTTTGAGGATTAAACTTGTGGGCAAAGGCTTTGCAGATTTTGACAGTGAGTTCTGGATGTCTGCAAAATCCTTCCACAATATGTTCAAGGGAGTAGAGGTTGGGATCTGCGTAGACCAGCATCTGATGGACAAAGCTAATGGCATTGCGAACAAGGTGTCCCTCATTACCGGTGAGAAGGGAGGTGCGAACAAAGGTTGTTCCCACAGGATCGTCGATGGCAAAGTATTTGGTTAGGGCAAGCTCTCTTAAAAAGTCATCAATATCCGCTTCATCCCAAGCAGCTTTACCATGGAGGCCATGCAAGCTCAAAGAGAGAATCATAACGCTCTGGTCTGATTGGACCTTCAAATCAGCTGCCACCATCTGTTCAAGTGCGAGTTTATGAAGAAAGATCACTTGCGCAAGCCTATAGAGAAAGCCGCCTTTTGAAACCCCTTTCCAAGCGATCACCAATTGCAAAGAGGGGAGGCCCTTTTCTTTCCAATCAGGATTCTTTTTTACCTCATATTGGCAAAAGTCTTTGTCTTTTGCGTGAAAAAAAAGCTCGATCGCAGTTTTTAGCGTCTCCTCACTGACTGCTCGCAAAAATCTGGGAGAAAAGCCATGTACTAAAGTATCGAATGAAACTTCCGTCAGTTCTGGATGGCCCTTTTTGGCCCAGGTAAAAAGTTTTTTTTGCTGATTGACGTCTATGTTTAAATTTCCTTGATCTCGGAAATAGATGAGGCCGATTCTGATTTTCCCAGAGGAGTTTCCTGGCAATGGCTCGTTGGAGATAAAGGTGTGGTAGTAGCGAATGGGGGTTTTTGGAAAGTGGCTTAAAATCTTTAGATCCGCATCAAAGCTATCGATACAGCAGACAACAGCAAAATCTTTTAGTGTAATCTGAGTCCATTCGCCCTGAAGGGAAAAGCTCAAAAGGTTGCGCGCAATCAAAACGCGAGTTTCTGCGTCAACTTCATTTAAAAAGCTTTCGGGAAGATGCTGCTCCAGCCAGCGAAAAGTGGAGGCAAAGCGCGCCGACTCCAGCGTGACTGCTTCTTGTAACATTTCTGTAGACAGGGGAGGATGCTTGAGATGGCCCATTTCCTCTTTTTTCAACAAATGAGCGAAATTGTCAATAGAAGAGCGGAGTTGTCTGTGTAGTAGGGGCCTGACTGTTACCCACATCTTCTTTTGACAGAAAAGAAGTCTGAGGAATTTTTACAATTAGAACGTGCCGCCGAAACCTAGGTAGGCGGAGTTGTCTACGTAGGAGGGGCTCCACTGCAGATCGTAGCTGAGCTCGATTTGGAACTGGTCGTAGAGGGTTAAAAGGAAATCAAGACCTACCCAGAGGCTGTTGCGCGAGGGGGTAATGATCGGGGAGGAGATCGCTTTGATTGTGGAGAGGTTGATTGTGCTCACTTCAAGGTCTGAGTTATTAAGCATCTGATATTGCCAGCCAAGATCAAATTGAGGACGAAGGCTTGCATGTTCAGAGGTGAAGAGGTAGTCGAGGCGAAGGCCTAGAAGAGAGAAGAGAGCTCTTTGTGTTTGGCCTTTTACATGGAGATCGTAGATCCCAGCAGAGGTTTCGTCAAAGTCAAAGGTTTGAAGCTGCATATACTCAAGGTTTGCAATAGGCGTTATTGGGAAACAGGAGAATGTGTATTCAATACCTGCAAGTGCGTCAAATTCCCAGCCGTTAAAATGGGCCTTAGCTACGTTTGTGCCTGTATCGCGAGAAGTGGAAAACCAGTCGTAGCCTCCCCCAATAATTGCTTGAAAGGCAAGCGCTTTATCATTTTGGCACAAGGCAATCCCATAAGCAGAAGCGTGGAGCTGATTGATGTCAAAGTCGCTGCCAGAAAACTTGGTGTAGCTCATCGAGGAGCCAATGCCCTCTTTTTTGCTTGCATAATCAAAGCCGCCATAAAGACCATACCCATCAAAAGAAAGCGAGGGCTGGCTTACAGAGAGCTTGTCTAAATGACCAGCTGTAACTGTGGGACCCAGATAGACTCTCCAAGGAGAAGAGGGCTCTTCCTGGACTCTTTGGATCAGGCGCTGCGGCTCTTTTAAATTAAAGGCTGCGACAAGATTATCATTGGGCTGATCCATTGCCTGTATTTTTCGATGGAGCGCAAAGAGATCTTTTTGCACTAAGAAATTAGAGTTGTTGATGCTAAGGAAGACAAGCAGAGGGATTGAGCCATAGGTATTGGAAGAAAGGGTAGAGGAGAAGATCAGATCGACTACGGTTTCATTATAGACTATAGCGGGAATGAGATGATCTGAAAAGCCTTCAAAAAGAGTTTTGGAAAACTCTCCAGTAATGCCGCTTGGCGCAGTGATGATCGGGATCACTTGGCCCTGCTTCGGATTGGAGCCAGGGAGCGCTTCAACAATGAGTGTTCCGTTTAAAGTAGCTGTTTGGACGGCTTTCACGTTGCCGATCAAGGTGGGAGATGTGATCAGATTTAGCTGCAGGGTAGCGTTCTTTTTTTGCTTGTATTGGTTGGCAATCACAATGCCTGAATTGTCAATCAAGCCATTTGTAAATTTTAGATTTGCAGATGTGGAGCCGACGATACTTTGGCGATCATTGGTAATTTGGCCCCCCTTAATCGTGAGCTGCCCCCCATCGCCTGCCTTAAAGGTAGCGTTTGCCTGATTTACTATTTTTCCACTTTGAAAAAGAACATTGCTGCCATTATTCATGGCTGCAAGAACAGCAAATTCCCCACTATTTACAATCAGAGCATTTGGCGCATTGATCGTAAATTTTCCTGAAGGACCAAACTGGCCATCATCATTTGTGATGTTGATCGTATTGGAACCAGAAATGGTCATGGTGCTGCCGGTTAAGAACGCATCAGTTCCGCTATTTGTTATGATGAGATTGCCCGATCCGCCGATTGCAACTTTATTTGTTGCCTCAGCTGTTGCACTGTTTGTAAAAGAGGCAGAAAAGAGGTTTAAATTTTTGACACTGATTTCCCCATCATTGGTAAAGTTCCCGCTTCCGAAAATAGAGAAGCCTGGGTATTGGAGGAGGGTTAAATTAGAGGAACTACTTGTCAGAGTGTTTCCTTCGCTTAAAGTAAGGTTTGCTCCATCTGCAAGAAGAAGATTGGTGTTTGCATTGAGAATAATCGGCGCTTCAATTCTTTGAGGAAGAAGGCTTGAGACACTAATTTGTGGAGATACGGCGGAGATAGGGCTATCCATTGTGATTGTGGAGTCGGTGTGAGGAGCTAGCGTGTAGCTTGTATCTCCTGAAAAGTCGAGTTGAAGCAGCGTTACGGAAAAAGGGCTAGTTCCTATCGAATCAGCAAGTGTTACTAAAGCAATATGAGCGGAGCTTTCGCCAAAAGTTGCTATATCGCCTTCATTGCCACTTGCACCGGGAATGCAGCTTCCACCGCTCCAGTTGGTTCCTTCTCCCCAAAAGCCATCAGTCCCCACCCAGCTGGCTGAACAGTGAGCAAAATAGAGGGCAATTTCTTGTCTTGTATAAAAAAGTGAGGGCTCAGGAGTAAATCCAGTAGTTGTGATGTCAAAGCTGCCCGCAATAAAATTACCGCTCTCTACGATCAGGTAGGTTGTTCCTGTAGCAGGTGAGACATGAGAGCCGTAAACAGACAGCGCGCCTGCTGCAAAAATAGTTCCAACTGCAGAAAGATTGGCCTGGCTGGCGCTCACGGTTGATGGGTAAAGGATCAGATCTAAGGTGGCATCAGATGTTTGGGTATAGGTATCTGTAAGGTTTAAGACGCCAGAGTTGCTTAGGATGCCTGTGTTTGTGCAGGAAAGGGCTGTATTTGTGGTCTCAAGGGATAGTACTAGCTCTCCTGATGGTCCAATTGTTATAGCAGTATAAGGCGAAAGTGCGCCACTTGCTGCGATGATCAGCTCGCCATCAATTTGAGTAGGACCTACATAGTTATTGTTTACGTTATTTAAGGTGAGATGATAGCCGCTGCCAATGGTTAGTTTGTCACTTGTTGTTCCACCCGTAATTTGACCATCAAAGGCTGTTACTGCAACTCCAAGGATATTGAGTGAGCCGTCTAAAGCAAGGGTTGTGCCAGCGGCTCCTACAAGGCTTGGAATCGTTGCCTCAACCTCATTGATCCACAAGGTGCTCGTGTTTTGGAGCTGTATGGCTGAAAAAAAAGAGGCTGCATTGGTTGCGGCAATTTCCAAAGTTGCAGAATTGCTTATCGTGGTAGCCCCTGTGTAGGTATTTGATCCTTCCTCACTTGCAAGAACAAATAGGCCGCCTGTAATATTCAAAGTGCCCAATGTTCCTGTGATAGAACCTGAGTAAGATTCTGTGTAAGAGGGGTCTCCATTTGTGCCGTTTGTGACTTGTAAATTGTTACTGCCGAGACTGACAATTCCTGAGCCTTGCAAAGAATTGAGCTGCACATCGTAGCCTGAAAGATCTAAGGTACCGGAGGAACCAATGATGAAAGGGGAGCTTGTCGAAAAAGTAGAGGTGGCAGCTGCTTGCAAAATACCAGATGTGATCAGAGTGTCGCCGGAATAGCTCAATTGTGTGGCCGGGCTTGAAAAGACAAAAGGTGTGGATGAGCTTACTGAGTTAATCTCAAAACCGCCATCTCCTGACATATAACCTAAATAGGGGCTAGAGCTTGTATTTCCATCTGTCACAGTTAATATTGTGCCACTTGCCAAGGTCACATTTCCTGCGCCTGTAAGAGAGAGGATCTGGTTGCTATCATTGATTTGAAGGGTGGCGCCGCTATTGATGGTAAAAGCGGAGTTTTGCGGGAGAGTATTTTCGGCGCTTGCTGCAAGGATTGTACCGCTGGTGCTGAGAGTTGTTGCCCCAGTGTAAGCAATGAGTCCTGTTGCGGACTCAAATGTGAGGGTGCCGCCGGTTAAGTTAAGCGCGCTTGATCCAGTGATTGCGCCATAGAATATGCCCCCATTACTTCCATCTGTGATGAGAAGTGTTGCGCCGTCTCCCATCGATACGATTCCAGTAGAAGCAGCTGATAGCGATTGGATCTGAATATTATTGCTATTGAGGTCCAAAGTGCCATTTACAAAAAAATCTGAAGCTGTGGAGAAGCAGTTGGAAGTGGAGAGTGCTGCTTGCAGGGTGTTGTTTATCTCAATTGTGGTGCTGCCTGAATAGGTATTTTGTCCCTCTGCGCTTGAAACGACAAAAGTGCTTGAACTGGGTGGAGTGGTAGAGCCAACTTGAAAACCGCCATCTCCTGTCATATAACCCGAAAAAGGCGTTCCTCCGGTATTTCCATTCGTTACGGTTAAAATTGCACCACTTGCCAAAAGAATATCTCCAGGACCTGTAAGAGACTGGATCTGGTTGCTTTCATTGATTTGAAGGGTTGTAGCGCCATTAACGGTGAAGGGGGAATTTTGCGGGAGAGTGTTAGTTGCGTTTGCTACAAGAATTGTGGGATTGCTAGAATTATAGGTAAGAGTTGTGGATCCGAAGTAATCAATGAGTCCTGATACGGACTCAAATGTGAGGGTGCCGCCAGTTAAATTTAGCACGCTTGATCCAATGATTGTGCCTGAGAATGAGCCCCCATTACTCCCATTTGTGATGGTAAGTGTTGGGCCGGTACTATCTCCCATATATACGATTCCAGTCGAAGCACCTGAGAGCGATTGGATCTGAATATTGTTGTTATTTAGGCTTAAAGTGCCGTTTACAAAAAAATCTGAACTTGTAGAGAAGCAGTTTGTATAGCCAGTGGGCGCGAGTAAAGTAGCGCCCTCAAAAATTGTGGTTGGGCCTGTGTAGCTGTTCACATCTGCTGGGGTATAAAGTATGAACTCTCCACCTTGAACTGTAATCCCGCCTGATCCAATGATCCCCCCTGTTATAGTAGAGGTGGCCGAATAGGTCCCTCCATTTAAGAGTGTAAGAACTCCATCGATAGAGCCGCCTGTTTGGATAATTCCTGTGCCAGTTAGGGATTTTATGGTATTTGGGTAGCCAGCTAGCTCCAAAGTGCCGTTGACAGTAAAATCTGAATTTTGGGACAAACAGTTGGTGTCGGCAGCTATTAAAGTGCCATCTGCAGAAATTTTGGTGGGGCCTGAGTAGATGTTCACATCTGCTGGGTTTTCAAGCGTAAAATCTCCACTATGAACTGTAATTCCACCAGATCCAATGATCCCCAAATGTACAGTAGTGGCGGTATAGGTAGTTCCTCCATTTAAGATTGTAAGAATAGCGTCTACAGAGTCGCCTGTTTTGATAGTCCCGTCGCCAGATAGGGAATTTATGCTGTTTGGGTTGCCCATAAGATCTAAAGTGCCGTCTACAACAAAGTCAGAGCTTTCAGATAAAATGCCTGCTTCACTTGTTGCAAAGGTAGTGTTTAGATCGATTGTGGTGGAGCCCGTGTAGCTTTGAGTTCCAGCAAAAGTAACTAATCCTGTTCCTGAAAGGGTAAGCGAATGGTTGCCGCCAATTGTTGCTCCTGCATTGAATAGGGCAGTTGTTGCAGAATTTATCGAGATGGTAATGTCATTATGTAAAGAAAGTGGGCAGTTGATGGTTTGAGTGTTATTCGCTCCACTATTTGTTAATTCAAAGTAGATCCCAGGACTACTGGCGCCCTCTAAATTGAGCTGTCCACTAGCACTCTCAATTATGCAGCTATATCCTGTGGTACTCATTGTTGAAAAAGAAAGACTCTCCACTTCATATGTATCATTGACGGTAACTGTGGTGTTAGAGGAGCCAAAAAAGGCCTGAGCTGTGGGTGAATTTGGAAAGCCTCCTTCAGCCCAAATGGCTTGGTTCCAGTCGCCAGTTGCGATATTCGTATATGTTGATGCATTGAGGGAGCTTAAGAAAATAGTTGAAAGAAGCAGTGGGGAGCTGATTTTCATCTCAATGCCCCGTATATCTTTTTAATGCTCCGCTTGACAAGAAAAATTTAGAAAGTACCGCCGAAGCCTAGGTAAAAGGAGTTGTCAGTGTAGGAGGGATTCCAGATCAGATCGTAGCTGAGCTCGATCTGGAAGAGGTTGTAGAGCGTTAAGAGGAAATCAAGGCCGACCCAGAGGTTATTTCGGTTGGGGGCGATGAGAGGGGATGAGACAGATTTTTTTGTGGGGATGTTGATGGTATTGACGAGAAGATGGGTATTGCTGTTGAGCATCTGATATTGCCAGCCAAGGTCGAGCTGAGGGCGAAGGCTTGCATTTTTGGTGCTGAAAAGAGAGTCGAGGCGAAGGCCCAAAAGAGAGATAAGGGCTCTTTGCGTTTGGCTTTTTACATGGAGATCGTAGATGCCAGCAGATGTTTCATCAAAGCTCAAGGTTTGAAGCTGCAAATATTCAAGATTTGCAATGGGCGTTATTGGGAAACAGGAGAATGTATACTCAATGCCCGCAAGTGCATCAATCTCCCAGCCGCCAAAATCGGCATTGGCCACATTTGTGCCTGCATTGCGAGAAGTGGAAAACCAATCATATCCTCCGCCGAGTATGCCTTGAATGGCAAGCGCTTTATCTTTTTGCGGAAGGAAGATGCCATAGGCGCAAGCTTGGACTTGATTGATTGTAAAGTTGCTTCCTGAAAAGTTGGTGTAGCTAATGGAGGAGCCAATTCCTTCCTTATTTTTGCAGTAATCAAAGCCGCCAAAAAGACCAAACCCTTCAAAAGCAAGGGCTGGCTGGCTTATAGAGAGCTGATCCAAATGACCTGTTGTGATGGTGGGACCCATGTAGACCCTCCAAGGAGAGGTAGGTTCTTCTTGCGCCCTTTGAATCAGGCGCTGCGGCTCTTTTAAATTTGAGGCTGCGACAAGAGTCTCTTTGGGGGCATTACTTGTCTGCATTTTTCGATGGAGAGTAAAAATCTCTTTTTGTACCAGGAAATTAAAGCTATTGAGGCCGATCAGGGCAAGCTCGGTAAGAGAGCCATAGTTATTGGAGCTTAAAGTAGGCGAAAAGAGAAGAAAGACCGCTTTTTCTCCATAGTGCACAGTGGGCAGGATATCATCTGGAAAACCCTCAAATTGTGCGGAAGAAAATTTTCCGGTAACGCCATCTGGCGCAGTGAGGATGGTGACTGTCTGATCAAGCATCGGGTTGGAGCCTGGAAGCGCTTCGACAATGAGGTTTCCAGCTAAAGAGGCGGTTTGCATCGCTTCCACAAAGCCGATCAGGGTGGGAGATGAGATGAGATTGAGTTGCAAGGTCGTATTGCTGCTTTGATCATATCTATTGCTAAGAAGTAGCCCTGAATTGATGATCGAGCCCCCAGTAAATAGAAGATCTGCAGATGAGGAGCCAACAACGCTTGCTTGGTCGTTGATGATTTGGCCTCCCTCAATTTTGAGCGTTGCAAAATCGCCTGCTTTTAGGATTGCGCCTTGGCTATTTGTAAATTTTCCACTTCTGAAGATCAGATCGGTGCCAAAATTCAGAGCGCCAAAAATAGTGGGCGAGCCTTTATTGATAAACTCACCATTGGGCGCATCGATGGTAAAACTGGCACTTGATCCAGTGATACCAAAAAGCGCGCCTGCTCCCGAGTTGGTTACACTGAGTTTGCCATCTGTAACAATTGTAAAATTTCCTGTACTGGTCAGCTGGCCACTATTTGTGATCTCTGTTGTCAAATTGCTAAATTCGCCGATTGTCACGGCATTTGTCGCAAGAGCTGTCCCAACGTTTGTAAATGAGGCGGAGCTGAAATTGAGGTTTTCGACGCTGATTTGACCTTCATTGATAAAGATGCCACTACCTAGAGAAGAACCTACATATTGCATAAGGCTTAAATCAGAGCTGCTGCTAGTAAGAGAGGCTCCGTCAGTTAAGGTAAGCTGAGCTCCATCGGCAAGAAGAAGGTTTGTGCTTGCATTGAGGAGGATCGGCGCCTCAATTTTCTGAGGCAGGCTGCTTGTAACAAGGATTTGTGGAGAAAGGGACGAGGGGCTATCCATTGTGATTGTGCTGGCACTGGAATGAGGTACAAGCGTGTAGCTTGTTGTATCTTCTGAAAAATGGAGCTGAAGCAGTGTTACAGGAAAATCATCTAATCCTGACTCAGATGCTAAAGTCACTTGGGCAGTAGCAGGAGAGATTGAGCCAAAGATTGCTATATCGCCTACATTTCCACTATCGCCGGGAATGCAGCTTCCACTCCAGTTGGTTCCCTCACCCCAAAAGCCATTGGTATCTGTCCAGCTGCTTGTACAGTTGCCAAAATAGAGGGTAATTTCTGTAGTTGTGTAAAAAAATGAGGGCTCAATCGAAAACCCAACAGTTGAGATGCTACTAAAATCATCCACAATAGGATACCCGCTTATGATCAGGTAACTGGTTCCTGAACTGGGTGTGACGTTAGAGCCGTCGATGGATAAATTGCCATCAAGAAAAGCGGTACTGCTTGCAGCAAGATTGGCCGTGGTTCCGCTTGTTGTTGTTGGATAAAGAATCAGATCTAAAGTGGCGCCAGCTGTTTGGGTATAGTTGCCATCTGTCAGATTTAAGATACCTGAGTTGCTCAAAGTGCCAGAGTTTGTGCAAGAAAGGGCAGAGTTTGTGGTCTCCATTGCTAGGATAAGCTCTCCTGTCGGGGCAATTGTCACAGCACTATTTGGAGAAAGTGCGCCGTTTGCATCGATGATTAGATCGCCATTGACTTGAGTTGAGGCGCGGTAGTCATTGTTTGTATTGTTTAAAGTGAGCTGGTAGGCGCTTCCAATGGTCAGTGTTGCGCTCGATGATGTACCAGAAACTTGTCCTTGATAGGTTGTTGTTGCACTTCCACTGATATCGAGTGAGCCGTCTAAAACAAGAGAGGTATTGCTTGTTCCTACAAGACTTGGAATGATTGCATCAAACTCGTTGAGCCACAAGGTGCCATGATCTTCCATCTGAATGGCTGAATAGATCGAAAGAGCATTGGTGGCTAGAACTTCCAGAGTTGCTGAATTGATAATTGAGCTGGTTCCTGTGTAGGTATTAGCCCCTGCTGGACTTGAAAGAGCAAATGAGAGCCCTTCTACATTCAAAGAGCCCAATGATCCTGTGATAGCACCTGAATAGTCTCCTCCATTTGTGATCGCTAAATTAGCGCTGCCAAGTTCCACAGCTCCTGATCCACTTAAGGAGTAGATCGTCATACTGTTGCTATCCAGATTTAGGGTACTAGTGTCAGAAATTGAGACAGGGGAATTGACAGAGAGAGTAAAGGGAGCAGTTGTTTTTAAAACGCCACTTGTGATGGAAGTGGGGCCATAATAGCTATTTTGCCCACTTGAGCTTGAAATGGTAAAAAGAGTGGTTGAGTCACTGGAATTAATCTCAAAACCGCCATCTCCTGTCATGGAACCTGAAAAAGAAATACTGCTAGTATTTCCATCTGTCACGGTTAAAATTGTGCCACTTGCCAAAGTCACATTTCCAGCGCCTCCAAGAGCTAGGATCTGGTTGCTAGAATCATTTTGAAGAGTTGCGTTGCTATTGATGAGGAAAGAGGAGTTTTGAGAAAGAGTATTCGTATTGCTGGTTGCTTGAAGGATTGTGCCGCTATTTGTAAGAGTTGTAATTCCGTTATAATTAATTAGTCCTGCCACTGAGCTGAATGTGAGGGTGCCGCCAGTTAAATTTAGATCGATCGATCCAGTCATAGTTCCGTTGAATGAGCCTCCATCTGTGATGATTAGTGGAAAGGTTAGATTAGTTCCTGTTGTGACTGTTCCGCTTCCTGAAAGCGATTTGATCTGAATTTCATAGTTATTTAGGTCCAAAATGCCGGTAACCGTATAGTCTGAATTTTTGGAAAAGCTGTACGCCTCGCCTGCTTGCAGGGTGCCATTTCCAGAAATTGTAGTGGGGCCTGAATAGATGTTCACATCTTCTGGGTTTTGAAGCGATAACAGCCCGCCTTGGACTGTAATTCCGCCTGACCCGATGATCCCATTTGAAGTAGAGGTACTTGTATAGGTCCCTCCATTTGATAGGGTAAGAATTCCATCTACAGAGGCGCCTGTTTCGATTGTCCCTATGCCACTTAAGCTGCTGATGCTATTTGGGTTTCCACTTAAGTCTAAAATGCCTACTACATTAAAGGCAGAATTTCCAGACAAAACAGCTGATGTAGTTGTTTGAAAGGTAGTGTTTGCACCGATTGTTGTTGTGCCGCTGTAGTTTTGATTGCCAGCAAAAGAAACTGTTCCCGTTCCAGATAAGGTAACAGCATATTGGCCGCCAATTGTTGCGTTTGTTCCGAAGCTAGCAGTTGTTGTGGGGTTGATGTCGATGGTGATATTGGAAGTTAAATGAAGTGGGCAATTAATGACTTGAGATTGGGTATTTGTCAATGTATAGAATATCCCTGGGTTGTTTGAGCTTGAGCCTCCCAACTTGAGCTCTGGTGAAGAGCCACTGCTACTAATTGTGCAATCACTTCCTGTGCCGGCGTTTGTTGCAAAAGAGAGGCTTAAAACAGTATATGTACCATTGACGGTCACTGTATCGCTGAGTTCGCCAAAAGTGGCCAGATCCGTTGCTTGATTTGGGTATCCGGCAAGATCCCAAATACCTGCAGTCCAGTTACCGCCGGAGGTGTTTTCGTAAGTTGTTGTTGCCTGCAGATTGAGCGCGCCTAACAAAAAGGTCGAAAAAAGCAGTGTGCAGTGGGTTTTCATTCCAAAGCAGGATATACCTTTTCAAACAATGTGTTGACAAGAGAAAAGCTTGTCCGTTGGGATCTTGTGAAGGGAAATCTTTCCTGCAAAGGCGTTGTCAAACGCTACGCTCCTTTCGCGCGTTTTTGGGTGCTCATGAATCCAAATGAGAGCGTGGCCAAATGCATTAGAAGAGTTTTCCGTGTGTGCTATGCTCATTTTGGTTTTCCTCCTAGGAGATTATATGCTAAAATCTAGGATAAATTCGAGGGTGTATGATTGGATATAGTGCAGAAGTAGATCGGCTAAAGAATGAGTGGGTTCGTAGAGGGCTAAGTGTTGACTATAGCTGGCGAAGAAAAGTGATCAAAGAAATGGAACCGGTGCAAATCCATGGATTTTTGGGCTCAAGGCTTATTCTCAAGGTTGTCTCTAAGGATGAAATTGTTTGCAACTCTCCAAGCTTTCTTGCGGCCCCGCTTGTAACGAATATTGCGATGAATGCGATCTATCTGGGATACCAGGATCTCCCCATGCCCGAGCCTGTTCGCATTTATGCCCCACATCTTTTCAACATTATAACCAGCCATCTTGCTCTTGGCGATCTCGAATTTGTAGTAGAGCCGCTCCATGGCTTTCTCGCCTGCCATACGCTTAGTTTAAAAAAGCTCTCCCCAAAAACAGAGGATCCCGAATGGTGGGAAATGGTCAAAAGCTGGTCTGCCAATGAAGATATGGAAGTGCGGGTTATAACCGAAGTGGATTAGGTCTTTTTTGCTCGCGAAAAAAATAGGGTTTACATATAAGTATTTCCTCAAAAAATCTTTACACTGAGGGTAGTATGAAGTGCCTGCTGTTTTTAGTTCTTTTTTGTTCCCTTGCGGCAGAAGATGCATTGCCCCAAAAGCTGATTCGCTACCAACAGGTTCTTCTTCAAAAAGAGTCTCTCGGCAAAAAAAGGAAGGATCTCGCTCATGAGATTTTAGCTGCTATGCCCAAAAAAGGATTAATCGACACAGCTGATTTCAAAGCCGCTTGTAAAGAAAAGCTAGTGATTCGCACAAGCCTTGAAGATGCGCGCAAGCTCGGCGCTACCAAAATGGTTGAGCAGGTGGATAAAGCAAAGCTTAGAAAGCTCTATCTTTCAGGCATTCCGGTAAAGGGGATTGAGAAGCGCTCTTTTCTCTCTTTCAGGCAGAAAAAGCAGCAGTTGAGATGAGTTTATTCTAATAAACATTAGTCGTTGTGTTGAGGACCGATAGGGAGCATTTCTTGGATGATTTTTTCATTCCAAGCTTCGGCAACCTTCCAGTGATCAAGTCAGTTGCTGAGCGCATCATTATTGGATTAAGTACACTTGTTCTAGATCTAATCACATTGCCCATCCGTCTTTTAACACTTTTGCCAAGGTATTATTCCAATCTAAAAAATCCTAAGGAAAGTAATCCTTTCTATCAGTTTCTGGCAAAGCAAGGGGATGTACCCGAGGATCTATTGAGGCTTGATCTGGTTTATATTGATTTAAGTAAAGATGTTCCTGGAGATCCTTCAGCTCCGCGGCAAACCCATTACGTGGCGTTCAAGGAATTACCTGCCGATCAAATCCCAGATGGAGGGTTTTATTCTTTTTAGAAGATTTAAGGACAACTCGTATTCCTATTGGGATCTAATCTATCCTAGATCCTTGATCATGAACTTGTGGAAGAATCTGTGGAATAGCGGCGCGATGATAATGGCGATGACTGCTAGAAAGATAATGCCACTAAAGAGTGCATAGGTTCCAGCGAAGATCTTTCCACCATCTGTATTCAATGTATCGACAGGTCCCATTCCAGAGAGGATCATTGCTGCGTTTTCATATGCATCGATGAAGGCCATGTTCTCAAAGTAGTGATAACCAGAAACTCCTATTCCCAGAGAAATACAAATAATCCCTAGCCCAATTGCTAAATGAAAAATCACTCGGTAAAGGAATTTGCGAATGGGAAGAAGCTTATGGTGTTTGCTTTCGTACATAAGTATTTATTTAACAGTTCACCCAATTGACGGCAAAGTATTGCTTAATTTTTGCTTCCTAGAATATCCTTGATGGCTATTAAAAAAGCCTTGTAGAAAAAAGATGAAAATTGATCGTCACATCCACCCTTTAGCGCCGTCCGCGATGCTTCCAAAAGATCTTCATCCTTATGTGCATGGCGCTGGATTTGGCATCGCAACGGAAATCTTAGCCGACGCTACTTTAGCTGATCTCTTAAGAACTTTAGAACCGCGTCGTTTTGAGGTATGTGACCAGATTCTTAACCAAGAAAATAGGGTATTAAACGCAAATTCTGCGAAAAAAATTACTTTAGCTATGGAAAATAGCCCTGTTGTGGCAGCTCTTGCCCAAGTTAAATGTGGCCAGGTTCCCTTGGAATGGGATATCTGGTTAGATCCTGAAGAACCTTGGTCACTTAACAAAGCCAGGATCGAGCATGGAAGTGTATTTGCAACGCTACTTGGAAAATTCTCTTTTTTACGCAATTATTTTCTGAAATCAGCCCCGTCAGTTAGCTCTTGGGTAGAGACTTACAGCCAAGCGAGAAGATCTTTTAGCCACATCGAGAAGCTACCTCCTCTATGTTTAGATATTAAATCAGCTTGGTCTACGGCACGCGATATCGATCTTTTCGTTCAGAACCTCAAAGAGACGCTTCAGATCGATGTGTGCTATGTTGGTTCGTTCTCTTACCGGCAAATTGCCGAAATTAAAGGAGCTGAAAAGATTCTTTTTTGCCATGCAGTCTGGGATCTAAAAAAGAATGTGGAATCTGGCCATTTTCCCAAATCCATTATGCTCAATGGCGCTGATTTAGAAGAGGAGACCAATCTTGATGAGTTAAGAAAAATTGCCAAGGAGCATCAACTAAAAATTGGCGTCTATGTACAAGAGCCAGAAGCAGGAACTGCTGCTGTTCAGCGTCTTATCGAAATGGTAAATAAGGAGCCAGAACTCTTTAGCTTAGGGTTTGCTCTTGGCAATAGTAGAGATGGAAGGGCTGCTAGAATGATCGAAGGCTCAGGCGCTGGCGTGCAAAAGACCGTATTAACGAATGGTGTCGTAACTAAGATGAAACGCGTGATCGAGAGAATCAGTCAATTACACCGCTCGTGGGTGAAGAATCGGTTTTTGGTAACGCTTGCTTTTTCTCAAAATTTTGATTTTCACTTAAGAGCCTTGCCTACCGGCAATGGTGCTTAGATCCAAATCAAAATTTTGAGAAGCTTCCTTGCCAAATTCTTAGGTTCTTCAATCCGTCGCGGTATAAATATTGTTTTGAATTGGCAATTTTCGATCCTTGCTGTCCCACAAACCATTGCGAACGACGTCATATTTTGAAAATCCCTCCTTATCTTTGAGTAAATTGTACAATCTGATATAGTTAAATGCATGAAATTGCCAAAACTTCCGACTGGACAGTACTATTTTCCAAGCTTGATTGAACAAGGTTATACCTATGTGGACAAGACTCGCATAACGCAGATAACTTAGAGCTGGCAGAAAAAAACAGAAAATTTCTGCAAGAGTTTTTTGCAAACATTAAATCTCACCAAAAATATCTTAGATTTATTTTTGTTACCGGAGTTAGCCAGTTCACAAAAGTGTCCCTATTCTCCGGATTAAATTATCTAGAAGCTATTTCATTTCAAGATAAATACGCGGATCTTCTTGGCTTAACAGAAACAGAAATTAAAAAATATTTCACATCAAATGTTCGTGCTATTGCCAAAGAACAACAGATAACCGAAGCTGAAATTTTTACCCTGTTACAACAATGGTATAACGGATATTCCTACACAAAGAACCTCAACATTCCTAGGGTATATAATCCGGTCTCTGTTTTTAAGTTCTTAAAAACAGGAGTATTAGATAATTACTGGTTTTCTACCGGAACACCCTCCATGGTAGTCGCTCTTGCTAAACAACAGGATTTTTCCTTAGTTGATTTAACACAGGATGTAACGGCCAACAAAGACCTACTAGAAGAGTCTCATGATATTGGCACTATTAGTATTCCGGTACTTCTTTATCAAACAGGATACTTAACGATCCGAAAATTTGACCCACAAACAGGCACATATTTCTTAGATTTTCCTAACGAAGAGGTGCGCAGATCCTTTCTTGAATATCTAGTAAGAGCCTTTTCTTCTAATCCTGCTGAAATTCAAGACGTCTATTATCAACTTCAAAGTTAACAAGACTGCAAGCGAAGCGCTAACCCAAATCGTAGAAAGAAATTATCACGAACAATTCAAGCACGATCAACGCCCTATCACGCTTATAGGAGCAAATTTCGATACCAAAGCAAGAAAACTCACCGATTGGGTCAGCAAAAAAGGCTAGAAAATTATCTATCATAAGATCACACTGTGATCCCATGAAACGACTCCTGCTGTTCTTCATGAGCGTCTTTTCCATAGCAAATAGCGCTGAACTATACCTTACAAATCCCGGCAAACCTTGGCTCATCATCTTTCTCGATATTGATGGCGTTTTATATCGAGAACCAACACGAGACGGTTTTTGGGAAGAACGAAGAGACAAAATGGTCAAAATGTTCGGTAAACTCGATCGCTATCAGTCTTTTCATTACGATGCAGCAACGGCTTTCTACTTTAATCAAGAAGCCGTCAAACTGTTAGAGGATTTTATTGACCAAATAAATTTGCAATATAATGTCGGTGTTGTCATTTCCTCCACTTGGCGAGAAGGGCATACTCTTGAAGAACTTCACCAAATCTTTTCTCCTTGGCGTTTTTCAGAATTTATCATCGATAAAACCGTGCCCACTGCCTATGAGGGCTACACAAAAGAAGAACGGCAGAAATTCCTCTATGGCTTTCCATTAAGAGCCGACCAAATCAACCATTGGCTTAGCCACCATTCGGACATAAATATCGCACATTTTATTATTTTTGATGATCAGGATAGCGACCTTTCGAAGCGTTTTCCCAACCAATTTGTTCGAGTGAAAACCCCCTATCTTTCTTTAGAAAATATAGTGACGGCTACAACAAGCATCAGCTCTCCACAATAATGACTATCTGGTTTTTTTTTAATGTCCTTTTCAGAGAGAGAACCGTTCTTAACGATGCTGGATTTTAAGAATCGTCCAAAGGAATGGGGGCGGCTGGACTCGAACCAGCGGAGACCGAAGTCGGGGGATTTACAGTCCCCTGCAATTGCCGCTATGCGACACCCCCGTTGAGTGTAGGAAATGCTGGCGAAAGGAGTTGAACCCTCAACCGTCCGATTACAAGTCGGGCGCTCTACCATTGAGCTACACCAGCTTAAAATATTGGTGAAGTATAGCGAATAGGGGTATTCTCCTCAAGATATCAAAAAAAATGTAGAATTCTCGGAGAGAATTGCAAAACTTCATCCGGGCCCAAACGTGCGCTTTTGATGCGGATTTAGATTTTTCGCGGGACCCCTAAGGCCCAAAAGGTTATGTGGCCCCGCGAAAAACTCAACCCGCGTCAAAATCACCCCGTTTGAGCCACGAAGCAAGTTTTCAATTCCCTCCTTCCTTTAAATTCTTGGAGGGTGTAAGAGGAGGCTAATGAAGAAAAAGTATGACGAGAGCGCTGTCCTCTCTTTAGACGCGCTTGCCCACATCCGCCTGCGCCCCGGTATGTACATCGGAAGACTCGGCGATGGGTCACACCCAGACGACGGCATCTACGTCATGCTCAAAGAAGCCATCGACAATGGCATCGATGAATTCATCATGGGCCATGGGAAAAAGATCGAGATTGCGTATGACGCCAAGAGCTTGACCGTCTCCGTAAGGGACTATGGACGGGGAATACCGCTAGGTAAGGTGATTGAATGCGTAAGCCAGATCAACACCGGCGCCAAGTATAATGACGAGGTATTTCAGTTCTCGGTGGGCTTGAATGGCGTCGGGATGAAGGCGGTCAACGCTTTGTCTGCTAAATTTTGCGTGAAAAGCGTAAGAGATGGCGAGTTTGTCGAGGTCGAGTTTGAAAAAGGGATCTTGCAAAAACAGAAAAAGGGCAAGACCAAAGAACCTGATGGTACTTGGGTTCAGTTTGTGCCTGATACGACCCTTTTTAAAAAATTTGCTTTTAAGCCAGAGCTGATCCTTAAAAGACTTTGGAACTACGCTTACTTGAATGTGGGCCTGACGCTCATTTTCAATGGCGAGGAGATTAGATCCGAAAATGGACTGCTTGATCTTCTAAACAAGGAAGTTAGCGAAGACAGGCTCTATGAGCCACTACACTATAAGGGGAAGGGAATAGAATTTGCCATTGTGCATGCATCAAGCTATGGCGAGACCTGGTTTTCCTTTGTCAATGGCCAGTATACCCAAGATGGCGGGACCCATCTATCCGCTTTCCGAGAAGGGGTTTTAAAGGGCGTCAATGAGTATGCAAAGAAAAATTTTCAGGGAGTCGACGTTAGAGAGGGGATGATCGGGGCGGTTTTAGTAAAGGTAAAGGACCCTGTCTTTGAGTCGCAGACCAAAAATAAGCTCTCCAATGGCGAGATCAGAGCTCCCATTGTACAAGAGGTAAAAGATGCGGTAAGAGACCTCCTTTATAAAAATGAGGATATCGGCAAAAAGATTTTAGAGCGGATCGAGTTCAATGAGAAGTTAAGGAAGGAACTTGCCGCCGTCAAAAAGGATGCCAAAGAAAAGCAGAAAAAGATCTCCTTTAAGATCCCTAAATTGAGAGACTCTAAGTTCCATAGAAGCGACGGGAGCAAAGAAGGGGAGGATTCGGTCATCTTTTTAACAGAGGGCGAATCAGCATCAGCTTCCATTGTGATGACAAGAGATCCTCTGGTACAAGCCGTTTTTTCCTTAAGGGGAAAGCCGCTCAATGTCCATGGCATGAAACTAGAGCAGCTCTATAAGAATGAAGAGATGTACAACTTGATGAGCGCGCTCAATATTGAAGATGATCTGGCCAACTTGCGCTACGGCAAGGTGATTTTAGCAACGGATGCTGATGTGGACGGCATGCACATTCGCAATCTTCTGATCACCTTCTTTCTAACCTACTTTGAGGGGCTTGTGTTGAATGGGCACTTGCACGTTTTAGAAACACCCCTTTTTAAGGTAAGAGGCAAAGAAAAAACCATCTACTGCTACTCGGAAGAGGAGAGAGATGATGCGATGAAAAAATTGGGCAAGGCAAGCGAAATTACAAGGTTTAAGGGACTCGGAGAAATCTCTCCCAATGAGTTTCAACAATTTATTGGAGAAGAGATTAGACTCATACCAGTTGTTGTACAAAACCTTTCCGATATCAAGCCCACTTTGGAATTTTATATGGGGAAAAATACTCCAGCGCGTAAAGCTTTCATCATGAAAAATTTGGTGAACGACAATGGCTGATCTAAAAGAGCAGATGAAAGATTATTTCTTGGAATATGCCTCCTATGTGATCACCGATCGCGCAATTCCCAATGTGGTCGACGGGTTAAAGCCTGTGCAAAGAAGGATTTTGGAGACGCTCTTTCGCCAAAATGATGAAAAATTGCACAAAGTGGCCAATATCGTAGGCCAAACGATGCAGCTACACCCTCACGGAGATGCCCCCATTTATGAGGCACTCATTTTCCTTGCGAGCAAAGGTTTTCTATTGGACAGGCAGGGAAACTTTGGAAATCTCTACACAGGCGATCCGGCAGCTGCTGCCAGATACATTGAGACGCGATTAACCCCGCTTGCTAGAAAAACACTCTTTAATCCCGAAATTACTGAAAAAATTCCCTCGTATGATGGAAGAAATGAAGAGCCTGTCACTTTGCCTGCAAAAATTCCTCTTCTTTTGATGCAAGGAGCTGAAGGCATTGCTGTCGGGATGGCAACGCACATCATGCCGCACAACTTTTCAGAGCTTCTGCTTGCAGAGATTGCCTATTTAGAGGGAAAAAGCTTTAAAATTTTCCCCGACTTTCCCACCGGCGGCATCATGGATAAAAGCGAGTATGACCGCGGCAAGGGAAAGGTCAAACTGCGCGCCAAAATCGATATCAAAGATCCTAAGACCATTGTCATTACAGAGATCTGCTATGGCACAACGACAGAGAGCCTCATTCGCTCCATTGATGAGGGGGCCAAAAAGGGCAAATTTAAGATCGAGTCGATCAATGACTACACGGCAAGAGATGTGGAAGTTGAGATCAAGCTTCCCAGAGGCCAGTATGCAGAGGATCTGATCGATGCGCTTTATGCATTTACTGAGTGCGAAGTCGATCTAAATTCCCAAGTGATTGTGATTAAAGATGGAATGCCTTGGGAAACAGATATCCATGAGATTTTAGCCTTCAATGCTGAAAAGCTGATGGAGGTTTTGAAATTAGAGCTTCAGCTCGAAAAAAATAAGCTTCTTGAAAAGATTTTTTTCAAAACATTGGAGCGCATTTTCATTGAAAATAGGCTCTATAAGCAGATTGAAAAGGTGAAGAGTTTGGAAGCGATCCACGAGACACTCCAGGACTCTTTAAAGCCTTTTAGAAAAAAACTTTTAAGAGAACCTACGCAAGAAGATCGCGAAAAACTTTTGCAGATTCCAATTCGGCGCATTTCTCAGTTTGATATCGACCGCAATAGGGGAGAAATTGAGACGCTAGATCAGCTTTTAGACGGGGTTGAAAAGAAGCTGAAGAATGTAAGGAAGTATGCGATCGAATATCTAAAAGAACTCATTGCTTTGTTTGGGGAAGCTTATCCAAGAAAAACAAAGATCAAGGCCATTGAAGAGATCGATAAAAAGGCGATTGCTACCAAAGAGATCAAGGTGGGCTTTGATCTAAAGACAGGCTTTATAGGAACGAAGGTGACAGGGGCAGATCAATTTAGCTGCACCAATTTCGATAAGGCACTTGTTTTAAGCAGTGATGGAAGCTACAAGGTGATCCCGATTGGAGATAAGCACTATGTCGAAGGGCTTGTCTTTGCAGGGGTTGCTGATAAAAAGACTGTGATCAATGCAATTTGCAAAGAGAAGAAAAGCGGCAAAGTTTGGGCAAAGCGCTTTGTTGTCGATAAGTTTATCATTGAGAAGGCGTATCGCTATTTTGATGAGGAGATGGAGCTTGCTCTTCTTTCGATTGATCCTGATGCAACAGCTGAAATTTACTTTGCTTCGGGTAAAGAGAAAAAAATCATCCTAAAATTCCAAGAGATCCCGATTCAAAAGGCACAAACTCGCGGCAAACTGATTTCGTCTGTCAAAGTCAAAAAGATCGTTTAAGGGTCGAATGGCATTAAGCTCTCCAAGAGCTTTTCTTTATCCATGGTAATGATTTTTGTAGCGCAGTCGTTTTCTCCAACAGCCAGGTGGATCAGATTGTCTTGTACGACAAAACCTGAGGGAAAGATGACTCGCTTGTTGATATCAGCTGTATGAATAACCGGTGAATCGAAGATAGAACGGAAAAGAATTGGGTATTCAGACATTTTTGTGATCGTAAAGGGAGCTTCTGCTTGGAAAGTGTAGGCTCCCATCACATACCAATACATCCCATTTTCCTCTCGAAACCAGCTGTGGAAAAAGGAGAGATATTCATCCCCAATTTTTTGCGCAGGTGTGCCGCCGCGAATAATTCCCCATTTTTGTACCCAGGGTAAATAGGTATAGGCAGATCCCGACGGCAAAATCACATTTTTTAGATCGTTGACTTGCGGATCGGGGAGCACAAAGAGTTTGCGAGGACTCATCTGATATTCGATGCAGAGGTGTCTATTGCCATCATAGCCCACATACTCAAAAGGGCACCAATTTTTCTCTATCCACTGGATATTGATGTCCAAGGCAGTCACATAGTTTGTGGAGAAAGTGGCAGGATCTAGATTTGCAACGCACATATACCTGCATCTTGTATCCTCTGGGTTGAGCATGCTGCAAAAAAGATAGAGATCATCTCCTATTTTCAGAGCTCTTGGGTCTTCCACATGTTCTGAGTTTAAAGTAATTCTTTTGAACTCTTCATTGCCCTGCTCAAAGTTGGGGCCAAGCGCCACAACGCCAATGCGCGAGTAGAAGGGGGCGTAGACGGCTTTGCGATTAAACACATCGTAGCGGAAAAAAAGCTCATAGCCTGTAGGAGATGGAAGAAGGCATGGATTGTAAGGTGCAACTATATTGCGAATCTGGATCGGTTTTACCGACAAGACGATTCCCGCATCTTCAGCAAAGGGAAGTTGTGTAAGTTTTGGGGGAAGTGTCATATGGCCGATTGCTTTTGCATTCGAGACCTCATACTGCAGATGTTTGAGGTGAGTGCGCGCTTTCTGATGCTTTCTTTCGAGCCTGCTCAGCTTTGTGTAAAAAAGGCCGCTTGTTCCAGTTAAACAGAAGAGCAAGAGAAAAAGAATCCAGCCGGTGCGTCTTTTCGGTTTTGGCGTTGGAAATCTATTGGAGAAAGGAAAGGGAATTTCATCGAGTCGTTTTCTTGATCTTTGGTCAGTTGAGCCCTGCATTGATCTACCTTTTAGCTAAAGTATTCAGATTCTATTGGACTGGATCTTTTCCTTCAATTGAACTCAAAATCCTATCGAAATCTATACAGATTCTCCATACAATCATTTCCAACGTTGGGGTTGCATGGATAAATTTTGTCTTTTTTTTCTTACTTTTTGCTCTTTTGCATTTGCTGAATTGAGAGAATTTAGCTCCTCTGAATTGATCAAGGCGACTCCAAGAGCGCCATCGAAAACAGCTGTTTTAATCATAGCGCCCTATAGTGACGAGGTGACAAGCTGTCTCCATGCAAAGTGGCAGCTGGGAAAAAAGATGTGGGAGCAATATATGCGCTCAACTCCAGGAGTCGACTGCTTTTTTTTAAAATATTGTTCAGCAAATAACTTTTCAGAAAAAGAATCGATCTGGTTTGAAGATGCAAACACAATTGTTGTTGGGAATAGAGATGGCAAAGAGCACGAATATATTCTTTATAAGACAATTCGTGCGTTTGAATTTTTGCTCCCTCAATACACCCACTTTGTCCGTACAAACTTAAATACCTTTATTAACTTAAAGCTTTTGAAAGAATATAACGATACACATTCCGACAGCTATTACTCAGGGCCTTTTTGGCAAAATAAGTACTACGTCACAGGATATGGTATTTTTTGTACAAAAGATGTCGCAGCTCATATTGCAAACGAATATAGACGCATTGACAAGCTTGAAAACAAAAACTCTTACTTAAGAGGAAGAACTGATGATGGCGCTTTGTGCTCTTTAGCAACGGGAGTTATTAAAAAGGGCAGAAATTCAGTAAAAAATGAATATTGTTGCTGTAAGACACTTACCTCTGGAGTAAGACAGCTTTTCTCTTTAGATAGTTTTGACTCGCCTAGGCACTCTCAGTATGGCGTGCGACTTTTTCCAAATCGCCCTCCTTTTCAAGAGGCGATGCAAGATCTTTCTAGCGCTGTAGATCATGCAATTCTTTTTCGGCTCAAAGGAAGTTATAGCTTGGAGGAGTATGGACATTTCTATCAGTTTTTGTTAGATAATGTTTATCAAGAGCTGCCGCGATTTGATGCTGTAGACTTTGCAAACAAGCTGTTTTGATGATTTATTTTTTTTTAGGGATCCAAGCGCTTTTTTTCTTTCTTTTAGCTGTGCAGCTGCGCAATTTAAAAAAGCGTTTGAGTTCAGGACATAAAAAAGCTTGGCATATCAGTAGGAAAAATCAGGAGCTTCTCCATGAGCTCGGCTCGCTTTTAGAAAGAAAGTATGAGCTCAAAAGGTTGCCTCTTGCAATTGCTGATCTTCCCTTTGCCGATTCTCAAGGAATTGTGCTCTCTACAAAAAAGGTGCAAATTCCCACAATTGTTGCGCCTTACAATGGCTCGATCATTGAAAAAGGGGATGGGTATCTGCTCTTTTTTCGCTTTGATACCCCCACTGTTTTAGGGGAGAGAAATCCTTTCTTTTCACAAATTGGATGCGTAGAGCTGGGAGAGGGATTTGAGGTTCGAAAGGATAGTTTTTTTCAGCTCGATACGGGCAGCAGGTTTTCTGAAGATGCAAGGGTTTTTCAGCATGAGGGAAACTATTTTCTTCTTTACAACGATCTGATTGGAGAGATGAGAGGTTTGCAAATTGCAGAGTTTGATGTAAAAACAAAACAGCTTGGAAAAAAGATTCCGTTGAAAGTCACTCCTTTAAAAATGGAAAAAAATTGGACCCCCTTTTCATCTGAGGGAAAGATCCATTTTCTCTACAGTTTTCTTCCACAAAAAGTGTTGAAGCTCGAAGACTCTCTACTTTCTCATTATCCGACTCATCTAGATGAGAAATATCTCAATTTTTGGAGAGAAAGGTGGGGGGAGTTAAGAGGTGGTACTCCTGCGCGACTCATCGATGGAGAATATTTGGCCTTTTTTCATAGCTCCTTTGAGGAAAGAACGGGTACCGGCTGGTATGTGATGGGCGCCTATACCTTTGCAGCAAAACCGCCCTACCAGCTTCTTCGCATCTCTTCTTATCCCATTTTATTTGAAGGGATCTATAGTGCGATCCATCACAATACGGCAAAACCGCATGTGCGCTCTCTTTACCCATCTGGATTTGTGTATAAGGATGGAAAGATCCACGTATCTTGTGGAGAAAATGACTCAGAGCTCAAGATTGTCACGATGGATAAAAAAACGCTTTTAGCGAGCCTCATAAAATATGTTGAATAGCTCTTTGTGAACCAAAAGATCTTCTTCCACCCTGTCTCCATACTTTGATTTTACTCTAAAATGAAAAATCTCTTCAGGAATCTCATTTTTGATCGTTTCCCATCTATTTAAATTGTTGATGACGAAGAATTTCCCACTAATTATAGGGATTTGGTGTTCAGATAAACACATTGCAATAGCTACATCATCAATTTTGGGTGACTCGACAAGACTTTTTTTGTTTGCATGGAGTAATTGAATAAGATCACTTGACACGATGATTCCACTTCCTTGAATTCCCTCGAGTAGATTGCTATTGTGTAAGCAGCGCCACTTTAAGGGAATTCCAGAGTAAAAATTGGTTTTTGGAGCATTTTTTAAGAATTGAAGAAGTCGCGGGAACACGTAAAAAGAGGAGAGATTGGTTCTGATCAGATAATCAAATTCGTTAATTCTTGGAAGTAGATACTCTAAAGAGCTCATAGTCTTGTATATGATCCCAGGTTTTCTAGACTCTTTTTGTTTTGTCCAGATCACGTCGCCCTCTACGAGCACTTCACTTTGTAAATTGGGATCGCTCTTTAAAAAATAGCACTCAAAGTGGTCTGGATCACTGTGCATGTAGGAGCGCCAGCTTTCTTCCAAAAGAGGGTAGACAGGCCGATCGTCAGAGCTTATGATTAGGATTACTGTTTTTGGATCTTTTGCATGGAGCAATAGAGTGAAGCAAAAGAGCCAAAGAAATTTTTTCATGCCCGGCATGGTATTTGATTTTTTTAAATTTTAGCAAGTGATGTTAGTATGGATGACAAGTATTTAAGATTGGTGGAAAAGCAACAGCTCGATGCGCAAAAGTTTGGATTTGATTATCCAAATCTATCTGAGATGCTTGCGCAGATTGAGAGTGAGTGCAAAGAAGTTGAAAAGGAGTGGAATGCGGGCAACCGAGAGCTTTTAGAAGAGGAGGTGGGGGATCTTATTCATGCTGCGATCACTTTGGCCACTTTTTGCAAGCTCGATCCTGTGAAAACTTTGAAAAAAAGCATTGATAAGTTTCAGAAGCGCTACGATGCTCTTGTGAAACTTGTGCAAGAAGATGGGTTTGATGATTTGCAGCATCAGCCATCTTTTGATGCAATCATGGACTATTGGAAAAAAGTTAAACATCTAAAATGATAGTGCTGAGAAGCCTCCTTGCCAAATTCTTAGGTTCTTCAACCACTCCCGGTATAATTAGTTCAAATAGTTACTTTTGGGCGGCGTTAGAAATCGCCGCCGATTTTGATCATCCCTTGATGTGTCTGGTATCTTGAACCAAGTTCTACATGATAGCTCAAACTCCCGTAAGGATAGCGCTTGGAGTTGGGTGTAAATAGCGCTTCTACTTCTCCAACACCTAAATTTTGCGCGCCGGTCAATGTGCTCACTTCAAAAGAGCCTGGTGATCCAATGAGGAAGGCTCTGATGTTCCCTGTGTGGAATGTTTTCTGGTAGGCATAGCTCCCTTTTTCCATGAGAGTTAAGGTTCCCCAGCCATAGGTCAAAATCTCTTCGAAATGGACGCCGGTCTCGCTGCGAAGAAGTGAGCAATATCTGCCATTTTGACCCATATTGAGTATTCCCGCTCCCGACTCATTTGCTCCCTTTTCCCAACAGTTTACCCAATCGCACTGGGCAAAAGGTTCGATGCCAAACCAGCCGAGCTGCTGCTCATACCCCACTTCTAGATGAGGCGTAAATTGCCAGCCATCTGTTTTCATCGTTGCACTGTTTGCAAAACCTTTGAAATGGATTTTGCGCACATTTTTCGCATGGTAATAGCCTCCCCAAAAAGCGGTGTCAAAATACCATTGCCCTGCTGTGAATGTCCCGTAGCAGAATAGATCCCCCTGGTCGATATTTGCGTGACCAGCTCCCTCTTCCTCATGCAAGTGGGTATGGGCATAGGCAAAACCCACACCTACTGGATGTGCATACTTTCCCTTGTAATCCCAAGCGGCGACAAGGCCTCCAGATCCTGTGCTAAAGGCAGGCGACTGATGCTGCTTTTTCTCATGAGCATATTCGCCAAAGGCTCCCGACCAGACAGAATAGGGTTTTTTGTTCCCATTGGTATTGGAACGAGGTTTGCCTACAGTTACACAATCTCCCAAACTCGCAACGAGGGAATCTGATGCAGGAGCTGCTGCAACTGAGCTGCCTTTATATGGCTGGTTGCGCCATCGATCCTGCCGCAGCTGGTCATAGAGGAGCCGCCCCATCGCGATTTGGGTAATCTGCGAGGTAAAGGTGAGAAATGCATTGCGAGTTGGAGCCGCACTTTCAAGCGCTGCACTGAGTGCATCTCCTTGCAGAGGGGCAAAAAGAGAGATCACCGAGCGTGAAGCATTGGCGTTGAGGTAATTTGCCAGTCTCAGGTTATTGTAGGTAAGTCCATTTGTTGGGATCTGTATAATGCCAACTCCAGGAGTGCTGGGGTAGGCGTAAGCGCTGCCAGATTCATTGGCAATAGATGAGACAGTGCCACTTGCAATATCGATGGAATAGATAGCAAGCGAATCTCCTCCGGCTACGTAAAGGGTTTTTCCATCTGGGGTCACTGTAAGGGAGTTGGTAAACCAAATGTACTCGTTTGGCACTGAAACTGTTTTTGTCACTGTATTGGTTTTCGTATCGATATAGAAGACTGTGTGATTGCCAGGGTCTGAAATAAAGGCTGTTGATCCATCAGGGCTGATGGCCACTCCATTTGGATCGCTAAATGCAGTGCTGGTGGTTGTTGCTTCCGCGACATTTGTGGATGTATCAATGCGATAGACAGCTACTGGTGCGTGGTAGCCGCTTGCTACATAAACAAAACGGTTATTTGGACTGATTGCGAGCCCCTCGGCGTATCCAACAGAGATGCCGCTCACCTGAGCTGTAACTGCATTTGTCTTGGTGTCGATCCGATAAACAGCTGGGACGTAGGAATCTGTCACGTAGGCAAACTCATTATTTGAACTAATGGCAATGACAGGAGGATTTTCAAAGCCTGTAGGAGACGTGCTATAACTGTTTGTAACTGTCTTTGTAGCTCTGTTTGTGGCAGTATCAATATAATAGACAGTGCCATTGAAGTCTGCCATGTAGGCAAACTTTCCATTCGGACTGATCGCTACCCCCGCTGGGAGAAGAAAAGGGGTCTCGGTAAGATTTGTTACTGTTTTTGTGGCTACATTGGTGCAGGTGTCGACATAATAGATCGTAGCAGCTTCGAAATCGGTTACATAGGCATAAGTGCCATCGGGACTGATCGCAACGCCTAGAGGAGTGATGAAATGGACATCGGTATCATTGCGCACTGTTTCGGTTGCTGTCTTTGTCGCTGCATCAATAGAGAAAATGCCGGGCATCTCTGAATCGGTCACATAGGCAACCCAAGAGGCGGGATTACTGGCATTTAACGAGGCTACAGAAAAGCAAAAAAGCAGTGCATAAAAACGATCCCTATACATTTCGATACCCCAGATTAGCTATTCAAATCCTGAGACTATAATATTTTTTATTTTATTGGAAGTGATGAGAAATATTGCGATAAAAAAAAGGCCTCACTGTTCTAAAAATATGAGCCAACTCGAGCAAGAACCTCATTGGTGATGTAGCCGCTGCCAAATTCTCCTTCGTAAAGAAGGGAGACAAAAGCTCCGCAGTTGGTGCGAATGAAGAGCTCAAGGGCAGGGGAGAAGAGATTCTGGTCAGAGGTGAATGAATCAACAGAAAAGTTTCCGACGGCTCCAACAATAGAAGCGGTCATTTGACCGGTTGTGAAGGGCATGCGGTTGATGTAACTTGCTGTTTCTTTGAGGATGCAAAGACCCCAGTCTTTCTGCCAAGTCTGATACGCATTGAGACCAATTTCAGCGCGCAGCATCCAAGTTGTTAAATCGGGAACTTTCATGTTGAGCGGACTTGCGCCATGTTCTTGGTAGCCTTGTTGGAAATTAACTGCAGCATCTATGGCTGCGTAGGGCTCAACTGTTCCCCATGAGAAATTGAAGTCATATCCACCACCTATATGGGGAGTGAGCTGCCCGCCTTGGTAACTGGAACTTGCTTTAGCATCAAATCCTGGAAAGACGATTTTTCTTTGGCTGTCGAATTGATTAAAAGTACCCCAGAGAGTTCCTTCAACATAACCGTCGCCAAAATAGGCAGTTCCATAGATGGAGGCTGTATAGAAATTGATCTGGTTGTCACCATAGTTTTGATCTTGATCGATGCTGTTTCTTGCAAAGCCAAGCGCTGCCCCAACCTGGCCTCTCGAAAAGCCATAATAGTCAAAGCCAAGAAGTGTTCCTCCAGAAACAATGTTGAAGGCTGGCGTCTGATTCTGCGCATCTTGGTGAGAAAATTCGGCAAAGCCGTCGATCCAAACTGAATAGAGATCTTCTCCTGCTCCAATTGTTGCAGCGCTTCCTGAAGGTGCTAGGTAAGCAAATTGTTCCTCTTCAGAAAGAGAAGCATAGGAGGTATTTGTTGAAGATCTTCTTGAAGGCACCATGTAAGCAAACTGCTCTTCGTCAGCAAGAGGAGAAAAAGAAGCGCTCAGCGCATGCTCTTCAGCAGGGACCTGGTAGGTATCTACTGGAATTTGATGTTTCTGTAGCGATCTGCAAAGGCGCTGATTTGCCAGGTGAGAAGAGATTGAGTCGGAGAAGGTGAACATCGTATTTTGCGAAGAATAGGTCGCAAAAGCATTGCGAGCAGGAGAGATCTTTTTTAGCGCATGGTTCAGCTGGATCGGTGTGAGGTCCATAAGGCTTGACATGACCGGTTCCAATGCAGGAAGTGTAGCGTTTTTATTGAGATAGCGTGCCAGGTGGGCCGAATTGCCTTTTCCTGGAGGAATGGGGATGGCCAGCTCCTTGCTATACAAGATGACCGAATGGTCGCTATAGAGGGCTTCTGTGTATAAGCCAAGAGCGCTAATGATCGAATCAAAAGTACCTGTTATGTGTGTCGCAGTCAAAATAGTATAGCGATGGTTCCTGGTGTAGGTGCCAGGATCTGCGTTCACTATGAGAGCGCCACCAATTTCGGCTGTGCCTGTTACGATAATTTTTGAATTGCTAGTTGGATTGATCTCAATTTCGGTGGTTGCTCCTGAATTGAGGGTAAGACCACTACTGAAGGTCATATCGCCAATGGAATTGCCAGGAATTAAGGTTCCAGAAATGTTTGCTGCACCTGCAAATGTTCCTGTCCCTTTTAACGTAGCGCCAGAGTCAACAGTGACTGCGCCTGCAAGGCCATTTACTGTGCTGAGTATTCCCGCAATGACATGAGTCAGTCCTGTGTAAGAGGGAGTGCCTGTAAGAGCAAGCGTTCCGCTTCCCTGTTTAGTAAGATTGCCGCTTGCTCCTGATATATTGCCTGCAAATGTTGTCGATGTGCTGTTGCCGACTGTGAGTGTTGTGCCGGCAAGAGTTACATTGCCTCCGGTTGATCCTCCGCCAGAAAGGCCGCCAATTGTGTTAGCATGAGTATTGAGATCAAGGGTGACATCTGCACTGTTGGCCAAAGCAACAACCGAATTGGGGGAAAAGGCACTGGCCGCCCCTGCTTGGAAAGTTCCTTCACTAATCGTTGTGGTTCCACTGTAGAGATTGACACTAGTTCCCACAAGCTGGAAAGTTCCGGTTCCTGTTTTGGTCAGTCCACCCGTGCCAGTAACTGCTCCAGAAAAATCTGTAGAGCTATTATCTCCTCCAAGAGTGAGGGTTGCAGATCCGAGAGTTACGTTTCCTCCTGTCGTTCCGCCGCCAGATAAGCTACCAATTGTGTTTGCATAACTATTGAGATCGAGCGTAACTCCTGCGGTATTTGCAAGAGAGACAGTAGATCCGGAGGCAAAGGCGGAGCTGCCGCCTGCTTGGAGGGTTCCTGCGGATATGGTTGTAGAGCCGGAGTAACCTCCGCTTAGGATATTTAAAATTCCAGTGCCAGTTTTGGTAAGAGCGCCTCCACCTGAAATAGCGCCTGTGAGGCTCCATGTCCCTGAAACGACATCAACTGTTCCGCCACCTGAGGAGAGAGTTGTTACGCGATCCGAGCTGAAAGTTCCTGTGGTCTTAAGTGTACCGCCATTGAAATCCAGCGTACTTGCTGAGTTACCCAAGTTTGCATCAGATGTGATATTGACAACACCTGCTGACATGAGGATATTTGATTTAAACGTGTGGCTAGCTGCTGAGAGATTGAGTGTTCCTGCGCCTGAGTTATGTAGAGTCGATAGGGCACCTGCTGTATTACCTGCAATGGGATTTTCTGGGGTAAGAGTCAACCCTGTAGAGATATTGAAAGCAAGAGTTCCGCTTGAGTCAAGAAAGATATCAATTCCAAGTGCTTGTCCAGCTGTTGCATTCGTTGTTCCTGAGACCGAGGTTGTTCCGACAGCTCCTGCTGTTACGCTGTTTCCCGAAAAGGCCCCTGTTGTGGCTGCCGATGTAGTGTAGTTCAGTGTGGTTGTGCTCTGGTTAGATACGAAGAGCGCGCCGCCAAGGCCTGCTCCTCCTCCGCCTGGCATGCCTGAGTTTACGCTTGAATGGCTTCCTCCATTTCCTCCACCAAAAACAGATCCAATAGGCCCAGAAGTAGAGTTTTCCGACGCGCCGCCTCCGCCGCCACCTAATCCCCCAAGACCTCCACCGCCACCTGATGAAGAAGAAGTTGAGTCTCCCTCGCCGCCACCGCCTCCACCGTAGCCGCCAGCTCCCCCTGCAAACGCAGTAGTAGTTGTTGTTTGTCCGCCGCCTCCTCCTCCGCCATAGCGCAAGCCAGGATTTCCAGCGACTCCTGGATTTCCTCCAGCACCTCCGCTGCCACCTCCAGCGCCCCCTGAAGAAGTGCCACCATCCATTCCTTCTTGCGTTATAAGTTGGCCACCACCACCAGCGCCACCATAATCAGCACTTCCTTCTGCTCCTCCAGGACCGCCTAATCCGCCGCCACCGGAGCCACCGCAAGAGCTGCCTGGGCCATTGATAGATCCTCCAGCACCACCCAGTGCGTTATTGCCAGAGAAAAGAACATTTGTCAATGTGACATTGGTATCGGCAAAAAGGCCTCCGCCCAATCCAGCTCCACCGCCACCAGCGCCGCCTCCATTCACTGTGAGGATTCCTCCTCCAGCGCCGCCAGTTGCTTTACCCTCCGCTATCGTCAAGTTGGCAATTGTAGGAGAACCAGATGTGACCGTAAAGGGTCTTGATGTGTTTTCACTTACGATAGTGATGTCATAAGTCTCTCCATCAATTGTATAAGTGTTTGAGATGATCAGAGGATTTCCTGACACATCGATCGCTTCGCCTGCAAGAGAAGGATCGAAGACAATTGTATCTGGACTGCTATTGGCCGTTGCAACTGCTTCGGGCAAACTCCCTGCGCCAGAGCCTGTACTTGCTGTAACCGTAATGGTTGCTTCAAGACAGAGACAAGAGAGTGAAAAAATCGAAACTAGCCGCGTTTTCATTAGGACCCCAAATTCAATGAACTCAGGGTCAGGTTACAGACTTTTCTCTAATCCTATCAATTTATTTTTTAATATTCGGACTAAATATCCAACTGCTCCCCAGTAACAGCTACGCTATAGAGATAGCCGATAGCCTTCAGTCCCATCAGATACTTTTTTAGATTGTCTTGCTCAGTACTATCTGTTGATAATTTTGAAATTTCCTCTATTAAATCCTTCTCATCTTTTACAAATGCCGCCGAGAATTTACGAGAGCCCAGATATAGCCCTCTCTCATGGAACGCTTCTAGCCGTCTACTAAATTGAGAGACTTTACAATGTTTCATTGTTGAGTCGATAAATGTTTCCGGACTAGGAATACCTGTCCCCGGAGTACAATAAAGAAGATGTAGATCTGTCAGGCTGTTTGTTCTTTGCATGGGTAGCTCCTTTTTTCCTAATTCTCAATAGAATTGAGCGGAAAGATTATAGAAGCTTGCGATTACGAGCAAGGCAATACAGCTCGTGATTGAAGAATCGGGAATTTTGAAGGGAAGTCGACGCAGTCAAAAACCGATTCTTCAGGTTGTTTCGGTATACACTAGAGATATTCGATTCTTCATCTTTAGACACAGGTAGTAAAGCCCGCGTAGGTCAAATAGACCCCCAAAATCAATAGAATGGAAAATAGGATCCAATATCTTTTATGGACAAAAGAGAACATCTTTTTCTGCAGGTAAGAGGGGCAAGCGAATCTCACAACGCCTCTAAAAATTAGAAAATAACCTATTAGGGTAATCAAGCCCTGTAAATTCTTCTCATAGATTGGATATGTGATCACAATGGCAAGGCCAAATAAAAGAGAAGTTGATCCTGAGAAAAGAAGAAGCCCCTTTGAAGTGACGAAATCTTTAACAGCTCCCTCAAATTCACGTCTGCGAATCAGCATATCAGCTGCAATGATGAGGAAGTAAATTCCTAAAAGTCTTGCTAAAAATAGGGATATTTCCATTTCGTTACTCCTTTTTCACTGTGAAGCTACAGAGTCAAAAATAATTTTACAAGCTGATTTTGGTAAAAAAAGTTTGGGCGTATTGGAGAAGAGAATCTGGGTCTTTATAAGTTGAGCTTAAGATTTGCTGCCTGTACTCCAACAGATTCTGATTTTTAAATATAAATCCAAGCAGCTGTTTTAGTTTGTTCACACGCGTATGCATAGGGATTTCGCAAGACATGCTTTTCAAAAAAACATTGAAATAGTCGATCAATTTTTCTTCAGTGGGGGCAAACTCCTCTTTTGCAAAATGGGCGCGAATCTGATGAAAAATAAATGGGTTGATCACGCTGCCTCGTCCGATCATGAGGCCATCGCATTTTGTCATCTGGAGCATGGTGAGTGCATCTGCAACGGTCAGGATATCCCCATTTCCAACTAGAGGGATTTTTAAAAGAGATTTGGCCTCAGCGATGAGCTCCCACTTTGCGGGAGGACCGTAGCCATCGACTTTCGTTCTTGGATGGAGCGTGATGTAGTCTACACCACTTTCTTCAGCAGCTTTTAGATTTTCTTTGAATAGGGAGGTGTCTTCGTAACCGGAGCGCATTTTTATTGTAACTGGAATGGAGACAGCGTCGGCGACCGCTTTTGCAACCTGGTAGAGCGTATCTGGCTCTTTTAATAGGCTAGAACCTGCTCCCTTTCCTGTCACAGTGTTGGAGGGACAGCCGCAATTGAGATCAATGCGCGGAGCTCCTCTCAATAGAAGCTCTTGGGCCATCGACGCCATCAAAGCGCTGTCTGATCCCATGATCTGTGCGGCAAGGGGAATGGGGGAGAGTTCGTTGGGACAGTAGACTTTACTTAATGATTTTACATGGGCATTTACTGGAACTCGAAGAAAGTCTCTTACCGCCTCATCAAATCCGCCAATCGAGGCGATCGCTTTTCGAAAGCAGGTATCGCCAACCCCTTCCATTGGGGCTAATTGAAGATAGGGGCAACCGTTGCTGTCTTTGGGAAGAAGTGTGCGTATCATTTTTTTAGTCACGAGAGGTAAGTTAAAACCTAGCTCCGAGGCCTCCGCCAGCTTTACATCCACCAACATCTATCACTGAGTTAAAATGAACGGGCAAATAGAGATAGTCAACAAACAGGTCTAAATAAAGATAGGAAGTGAAAAGGACCTGGCATCCTGTTTTAATGATGCCACCAATTCCAGCTTTGCATACGTTTTCTTTGTATTTAATACCACACCCGCTACAGCAGTTCATTTTATTTTCAATAAAGACTATTCCAATATCTGGGCCAATCCCTGCATACAAAAAAATGGAATCGCGATAAACATTCCCAATGGCTTTAAAGCCAAAGCTAATGTTTAGGATATTGATATCAGTGGTGCCGCACCGTTGACGAGGCTTTCCATCCATAAAAATCCATTCAGCATTTCCCCATACTTCTAGATTTCGATGATCTCTCCATGTTCTAGCCTCTTCAGCTTGTAGGCTGGTCCCAACGTTTCCATAGATTTGTTGAAATTTTGAGTTGGAAGGAATAAACGCGGCTGCGCGGAGACTAGATTTATTGAGGTTCTCCCCCCTATCTTCTATTGAAAAAACCTTAAAGATTAAAATAAGACAAATAAATCCAGTAAATTTCTTAATCATAGGTAATATCAATATTGAGAGGATTGCTTGTGAAGTTGTTTGGGTATACAGCTACAATGGAATATCCGCGAGCTTGTTTTTTGATTGAACACATGCATTAAATAGGTAGGGTCCTGCAGCGGGGATTGTCTCTATGAGCCTTCCATTATTGAAAATTTCATAAGCTACGACAGTTGATACTGGAGGTGGAGTCCAAGTTGCCTCCAATGAATAGAGGTTTTTATTTAAAAATGCGCATTTTGAAGCAGTTCCATCGAATGAACTTGGCGGAGGCAAGTAGGTAGAGGGGAGGTAAATAACAACTACATTCGAAAGGTTTGAGGTAGAGATCAAGCTTATGCAGGCACTATATTCAAAAGAAACTGTTGCCTGGTTCACAAAAATATTGCCCGATAGCGGGGGACTGAGGATCATTACATCATATTGAATGACATCTGTGTCGTCTATACCGAGTCCTCCAAGATCAATACCTACTTCTGGATCAGCGCTGGGTAGAGGCGTCCCATTGAGTGTTACGCTACCTGGAATGAATTTAAGGCCTGTTTGCAGGGTGTCTTGAAAAATAATATTCATGGCCCCCAAGGTACCTGTATTTTCCATTGTAATTGTAAAAGTGACAGTATCGCCTATATTTGAATGGGTACTTAGAGCTCCATTTACCTGTTTTATTGGAAGAACTACTGGCGAGTCGACGCTGATTTGGATGCCTAAAGCATTAATTGTATAGTCATCGCCCGTTGTTGTCCCAAGAGCATACGCTGTTGTTTGCCCAGAAGTAATCGTTGAGGAGCAGTCGACATTGGTAATGTCATATCCCTGCCTTCCGTTAGGGACTAGCGTTCCTGTGGTGGGATCGGAGTTATAGATACAAAAAGTGCCTGTTGTATCTATTAAGTTTCCATTATCGTCATTAATCTGAGAGCAGAAGAAGTTATTTACTGGATTATTAGGACCAGATAGCGACGTGAGGTCCGATGTGGTTGGCCCAAATTCCATATTGTCGCCCATTTTATTGGCATCGCCTTCAATGGCGCTGACCAGTAATCGAGCTGCTTTAAGCCCGCCTGATGTTTGAGCGCAGAACCCAGTTACTTCAGCAGGCTGCACGACCGAGGCTCTAGAGCCTTGTTGAGCCCCGAGGAATAGGGACATATTGTTAACATAGGGACTTGTAGAGTCATGATAAACAATGGCCAATGTCCATCCAGCTGCATTGCTATCATTTTCATAGGCAGAGATCGTTGCAGGTATGCCTCCAACAACATAAGTACCGTTGGTATCTTCGAGAAGAACTAGTAAAGCTGTTACATCTTGGCTACGGGTGTAATTTCCGGCGCAGTAATAAGGTTGCACAGTAGGGGATGGATTTTGAGAAGATAGAGCAGTTGTTGGATCTGCTGTAACAAGATGTGTTGTGCCGTCCGGAGTTGTAAAGTTAATGGGTCCGTTGGCAGGAACTAGAACACAATCTGGGTCAACTCCTACCCCATTACCCGATATTGGAGTGCCACAAAAATAGCCAAAGCTGCCACTCCAGATCAATTCAGCATGGAGGATGATCGCTCCAGATGGCAGATTTAAAACAGCTGAGGAACTATTCAACGTATAATCTAACGTGGTACCAGCAGGACTTCCATCGCCAGATGTTAGGGTTGCGTATCCATCCACCGAAAGAGAGGAGTCGATGGTTGTGAAGGCTCCTATCGAATCTGTAATATCCTCTGTAGTCCCTACCGCATTTGCACAATTTGCTTTATTGAGGCCTAGCGTATTGCCAATAAAAGTCATCGCACCTCGATCTCCCGCCACGGAATAGCGAAGAATGTAGCTATTGGCCGATGTGATTGCGGTACAAGGTTGATATGGAGGGGAAGTTGATTGTGCTGGACATACTGCTGGATCGGGAGTGGGGCATTCGCACTGAGCCAATAAGTGGACAGGAGAGGAAAGATAGAAGCTGAAGAGAGCTATACACAGTAGGATCGGTTGAGAAATCATCCTATGGATCGAAGATCTGGGTTTCACCAAATGGGCGCTCTAAAAATTGAGTACCAATATATTCTTTTCCACGTTAGGAATCCATATTTTTTTTAACCCTAAAATGAATACCCGATTTTGCCATAGAATTGATTAGACGTGTAACCGCTTCCAAATTCTCCATCATAGCTAATGGATCCAAAGCCATTCCAGTTTGTTTGCCAAAAAAGTTCTATAGCAGGAGAGATGAGACTTTGCTCGGCGGTAAAGGCCTCAACAACAAAGGAGGCTGGAGCCCCTACAATTGCTGAATTGAGATGTCCTACGTGATGAGGCTTTTTGTAGACATAGCTCAACTTCCCTTGGGCGATGAAAACTCCCCAGTTGAAGGTGGTTGTATTGTAACCATTTAGGCCTGTTTCGAATCGGAGCATCCATGAGGATCTGGAAGCGATTTTCATATTGTATGGATAGGCTCCCTTTTCTGAATAGCTCGGATCCCATTCATTTACCCAGTCAAGTAGAGCGAAGGGTTCGATTGTTCCAGTATTGATATTGAAATCATACCCTGTGCCAAAATGGAGATCGAGCTGCCCTGCATGGTAAGAACTAGTTGCTGTTTCTTTAAACCCTGGAAAGGAGATGGTCCGTTTCTGATCAACGCCCATATATTCGCCCCAGATGGCCGCATCGACGAAGAAATCGGAGAAATATCTCATTCCGTAGAGGCTGAGATACCCTGCATTTAGCTGGTTATTTCCCATAGACTCATGCTGCTGAATTGAGGAATGGGCGTAGCCTCCGAGCACACCGATACATCCCTGATCAGTATTGCCGTAATCATAGGCGACAAAAAAGCCGCCGCTGTTGAAATCAAAGCTGGGGGTTTGATTTTGAGACTCTTGACTGCTAAACTCTCCAAAACCCATAGACCAAATTTGAGAATGGGTAGCTTTAGGCGGAGTGTAAATTGTTTTGCGAGGGGATCTGTTGATAGCTAGGAGTTCATTATCAGCTAAGAAGGCCGTTTCCTCTAGATTGCGCGTTTTGCTTTGATTGTGAGCCAGGCGCCTTTTGGTAAAATGAGAATCGAGGGATTCAGAAAACATGAACATAACGTTTTGCGCGGCAAAGGCGACAATGGAGTTTCTCGAAGGGCTAATGGCTCTAAGGGCCTTACGGTACGCTGAAGGAGTAAGGGTGTTTAAAAGATCAAATTGCTCCGTTAATCCCAATGCAGCTGCATCTGGTGCTAGAACATTCAGGTAATTAGCCACTCTTAAGTTGTTCCCGTGGAGGCCTTGTGTGGAAAGAGAGGGGGTGAGGCCTAAAAAATCAAATTGCACGTAGGTAGGAGTTCCGATCGGTAGATAGGAGAGTAAGTAACTTGGGGTTGTACCGGTAAATGCGACGGAATCAAAGGTACCTGTAAGTCCAGATGAGGTGAGAACGGTGTATTTTCCAGGCTTAGCAGTTGAATCAAGATCGATCTCCAAGATACCAGCAAGTGTTGCTGATCCAGTAACGGAGACTAAAGAGGTGCCGCTGGAATCAATTTCGATATAGACAAGGCTTCCGAGGATGTCCTCGCCTCGATTTGCTGGATTTAGGGTCAACCTGCCAAGGGTGAGTGTTCCTCCGGTATCTGGAGAGATTGTTCCGGAATTGACATAGATATCTCCGGTTAAAGTTCCAGTTCCGCTGAGCGTTCCTCTTTGCGGGCTAAAGCCATTGTCTCTACAGACGGAAATGGATGTATCATTGAACCTGCCATTTACTTTGAAATTTGCATTGTTGACCCTGAGGTACCCTTGATAATCGGTTGTTCCTTCGTAAACAACAGTTCCATTTCCTGTGACATAAATATTTGTTCCGCCTGCTGAGAAATTGGTATCATCAGTAAACGTGACGCCCGCGCCTAGTGTCAAAAGATCATCTGTAGCGTTTGCCACAAGCGAGAGA
>Ga0364887_10204_pt1 | contig 41412 bp, 36 predicted proteins | sample ExccelJu500001D4_4_FD_206924 | JGI IMG/M metagenome (GOLD analysis project Ga0364887, IMG submission 206924) | Enriched cells from Trout Bog Lake Hypolimnion, Wisconsin, USA - BchlTB.July23.5000.01.D4 | ecosystem: Environmental > Aquatic > Freshwater > Lake > Hypolimnion/Profundal zone | place...
TTTTTTTATCTTGCAGTTCCTAAAATATATGTATGAAATATCTTCCATTGAATCCTGCCCTGTTTATCAATAACAGAAAACGGTTTGTTAAGCAGTTATTACCCAACAGTATTGCAATTTTTGTAAGTAATGATGAATGGCCTGCCAACGGGGATGCCATTCACCGGTTTAAACAAAACAGTGATCTGTACTGGTTGAGCGGCATTGAGCAGGAAGACAGTATGGTAATTTTATACCCAGATAATACTGATAAAAAATACAGGGAGGTATTGGTACTCGTACGCCCCAACGAGTTAAAAGAAAAATGGAATGGCAAAAGGTTAAGGGAAGAGGAAGCCCGTAAAATATCCGGTATTGAAACCATTCTTTGGCTGGATAGTCTGGATGCATTATTGCAGGTATGGGTACACCTGGCAGACCATATTTACCTGGATACCAATGAAAACGACCGCAAAGCAGTAGCCGTAAGAACCCGTGAATACCGTTTTGTGGATGAGATGAAAGCCCAATATCCGCTGCACCAGTTTCACCGTGCTGCCAAAATATTGAAAGAACTGAGAGGGGTAAAAACAAAAGAAGAAGTGGACGTGATTCAGCAGGCAATTGATATTACGGAAAACACCTTCAGGCGGTTATTGAAATTTATTAAACCCGGTGTATTTGAATATGAAATAGAAGCAGAAATTTTTCATAGTTTTTTAAGTCAGCGTGCTACGGGCGAAGCCTATGGCAGTATCATTGCCAGCGGAGACAGGGCCCGTACCTTGCACTATGTGAGCAATAACCAGGAATGTAAAGACGGGGAACTGATTTTAATGGACTTTGGTGCAGAATACGGAGGGTATAATGCTGATTTAACCCGTACAGTACCAGTTAACGGCAAGTTCAGCAAAAGGCAGAAAGAAGTATACAATGCCTGTCTGCATTTGCATAATTATGCGAAGGGGCTGCTGAAACCCGGTATAACCATTGCAGATTATTCTGAAATGGTAGGTGAAGAAGCTACTCAGCAATTTATCAAAATTGGTTTATTAACCAAGTCGGATGTAAAGAATGAAGACTCTGAAAACAGGGCCTACCGCAAATATTTATACCATGGTATTTCTCATCACCTGGGTGTGGATGTACATGACCTGGGTACCCGTACTGCTCCTATTACTGCAGGTATGGTTTTTACTGTAGAACCCGGTATCTATATTGAAGAAGAACAAATGGGTGTTAGAATTGAAAATAATATCTGGATCACTAAAAACGGGAATATCGACCTGATGAAAAATATCCCGATGACTGTGACTGAAATAGAATCTCTGATGAAAAAATAATATTTCATTTCAACTCCTGAATAAAACAAAATGATCAAACAAATCCCCAATCTTTTTACATTGCTGAACCTCTTTTTTGGGTGCCTCGCAATCCTGGTTACAGTACAGACCGGGTTAACCGTAAGTATTGACCCCTCGGGGCAGCAAACTGTTGAGATACCTGAGAAAATTTACTGGGCCAGTATTTTTATAGGGATTGCAGCTGTGGTAGATTTCCTGGACGGTTTTGTGGCCAGGGCTTTAAAAGCATCTTCAGAAATGGGTAAGCAGCTGGATTCACTGGCTGATGTGGTGAGCTTTGGAGTAGCACCCGGCATGATTGTATTTGAATTTTTACGCAGGTCTTTTGCAGGTCAGGAAAACGGACTGGATATTAATCTTGTATGGGTCATTCCGGCATTTATAATACCCTGCGCAGGTGCTTACCGGCTTGCGAGGTTTAATATAGATACCTCCCAATCCACCGGATTTAAAGGTGTTCCAATACCGGCAGCAGGGTTACTGATTGCTTCTTTTCCTTTGATTTACTGGTTTTCCAATTCAGAATGGCAGATATCTTTATTACAGAATAAATGGTTCTGGTATGCTGTAATTCTCATTACCAGTTATTTAATGGTATCCACTATGCCGATGCTGGCCTTAAAATTCAAGGGGTTTTCAGTAAAAAAATTACTGCCCTTCCTTATTTTACTGTTGATTATTGTGGTCTCCGCATTTGTTTTAGGATGGATGGCTGTTCCGGTGAGCTTTATAGCTTATGTAATATTATCTTTGGCGTTTAATAAAAAGGAATCATCATTATAAAAATTATATCATGACATTCAATGTTCAAATTAAAGTAATGCCATTAAAGGATTTATTAGACCCTCAGGGAAAAGCGGTATTAGGCAGTTTAAAAAACCTGGGCATTCTTACAGTGGAAGATGTACGTGTGGGTAAACATATCACTTTACAGATCGAAGCAGCTTCAGAAACCGAAGCTAAAGCCATTGCAGAAGAAGCCAGCAAAAAATTACTGGCAAACCCGGTAATGGAGTTCTATGAAATTGAAATGATTAACTAAGCAAATCTATACGATGCATGTGCCATATACCACATGCATCGTATTTTTTTAAAAATGTATGCTATATCTTGTACCCACTCCACTTGGAAATTTAAAAGACATCACAATCCGTTCTTTGGAAATACTGCAACTGGTGGATGTGATCTTATGCGAGGATACAAGAACTTCTTCCAAACTGCTGCATCATTATAATATCCAGAAACCAATTTCTCCTTATCATCAGCACAATGAACATAAAATTGCTGCTCACCTGGTAGACCAGATGCTTGCAGGTAAAAACTTTGCATTGATAACAGATGCAGGTACCCCCGGTATTTCTGATCCCGCTTTTTTACTGGTAAGGGAATGTATTAAACGGGAAGTAAAAGTAGAATGCCTGCCCGGGGCCACAGCATTTGTTCCGGCACTGGTGAATAGTGGCATACCCACTAACCGCTTTGTATTTGAAGGTTTCCTGCCGCTGAAAAAGGGAAGGCAAACACTGCTGAAACAACTGGTTACAGAAGAAAGAACCATGGTATTCTATGAAAGCCCAATGCGGCTGGTAAAAACACTGGAAGAACTGATTCAGTATTTCGGAGCCGACAGGCAGGCCTGTGTTACCAGGGAACTGACTAAAATGTTTGAAGAAAATTACAGGGGTACTTTACAGGATGTATGTACACATTTTAAATCTAAAACGGTAAAAGGGGAGATCGTTATAGTATTGGCCGGTTTAAGTAATTAGACCTATTTTAAAGGATGTTAATCTGTCAATACCAGATAAATCTAAGGACAAAGCCAATAAAGAATATTCTAAAACACCATGATATGAATAGAAAAATTACACTGTTATTATGGATAGCTTGTTTTACAACAAGCTTTTCTGTTGTATCTGCACAGCCGGACCGCTGGCAGCAGCACATCAAATATACCATTGATGTAAAAATGAATGTGGTGAATAACCGCTTTACCGGCACTGAAAAGATAGAATACATCAATAATTCTCCGGATACTTTGGATAAGATCTTTATTCATTTATACTGGAATGCTTTTCAACCCAATAGTGAAATGGATATCCGGAGCAGGGAATTGGGTAAAACTATTCTAACCAGTCGCAGGGGCCAGGAATATCAGGATTGGGATTCCCGGGTAAGGGACAGGATTAGTAAATTAACAGATGCTGAAATAGGATACGATAGTGTGGAGTATGTAAAAATCAATGGAATAGCCCAGCATTTGGAATATCATGAAACGATACTGGAAGTGAAACTGGTAAAACCCATATTGCCTAAAACCAAAACCTTACTGGATATTGCATTCCGTTGCCAGGTACCATTGCAGGTTAGAAGAAGCGGAAGGGATAATGCTGAAGGAGTAAGGTACAGTATGAGTCAATGGTACCCTAAAATATCAGAATACGATTACCAGGGTTGGAACCCCAATCCCTATATTGCCAGAGAGTTTTATGGTGTTTGGGGCGATTATGATGTAAAGATTGCCATAGACAAAGCGTATATGGTAGCTGCAACTGGTGTGTTGCAGAATCCTAATCAGCTGGGATTTGGGTATGAACTGCCTGGAACCAAACTGCTGCCAACCACATCATTAGTGAATACCTGGAATTTTAAAGGGGAAAATATTCATGATTTTGTATGGGCTGCAGATCCACAGTTTAAACATATCTCCGTTAAAGTGCGTAATGATTTAACCCTGCATGCATTTTATAAAGCCGGTGATGCACATACTGATAGTGCCTGGAACAATATATTATGGTCCGCTACTCAGGCATTGCCCTTTATGGAAAAAAAGTTTGGGAAATATCCATATCCCCAATATTCTTTTATTCAGGGGGGCGATGGAGGGATGGAATATGCCATGGCAACCCTGATCAAATCAGCCAGCCTGGGTACAGTATTTCATGAATGGATGCATAGCTGGTATCAGCATATGTTAGGTACCAATGAAAGCCTGTTTCCCTGGATGGATGAAGGATTTGCCACTTTTGCAGAAGGGCAGGTCAGTGCATATTATTATGATAGCCTGATCATGCATTCTCCTTATCTGAGTGATAAAAGTAAATTAACCTCCAGGGCTTATGCACTTAATCAGGAAACACAGTTGCCCCTGCACCAGTCGGGCAGTTATGATGGCTATTTTGCATTGGCCAAAAGTGGGTTTGAAGAACCCATGACCACCCATGCCGATCATTATAATACCAATTATGCGTACGGAAATGCGGCTTATTCCAAAGGAGCAGTTTTTGTAGATCAGCTTGGATATATTGTAGGGGATAGTGTACGGGATAAAATACTATTGGAATATTACAAACAATGGCGTTTCAAACACCCCAATGTGAATGATTTTATACGGGTGGCTGAAAAAGTAAGTGGTTTACAATTACAATGGTATAAGGAATATTGGGTGTATACGACCAAAACTATCGATTATGCAATCGGGGCTATTGATGTTGTAGACGGAAAAACCCAGATATCCATCAAAAGGTTAGGTAAAATGCCCATGCCGGTAGATGTATTGCTGACTTTTAAAGATGGTACCAAAGAATTGCATTCCATTCCGCTCGATTTAATGTTTGGCCATAAGCCAAAAGAAACAGCAGCCGTAATTGAAGAAAAAGAATGGAGATGGGTAGTACCGGAATACCAGTTCACATCATCACATAGCCTGAAAGATTTAAAAACTGTTGAAATTGATCCCACTCAAAGAATGGCAGATACCAACAGAGCCAATAATAAACTAGTTATACCGGATTAATATACCTGCATAAAAGGGTAACCAATAAAAAAAAGATCCTGGAGAAGGGATCTTTTTTTTATTAAAGTAAGTTATTCTAATCCTTGTCCTTTTTAGGCGGTTTCACTGCTTCCACATACCCGTAAAAAGAAATGGGTTGTCTGTTATTGCTCATCACCTGCAATGTTGCACTTCCCGAATCAAATACGGTTAGCATCATTTTTACCGCATCTTTAGTATCCTTATATTCTATTTTAATATCCCAGCCTCCTTTATTCTTCTCAGTGAGGGTGTAGGTAAAATCAGTTGAATTAAATTCCAGCGGGCTTTGTGTAGATCCGTAATCAGCAGTATAAGCTCTGCCAAAATAAGGTAAATAACTTTCAATTTTATTTTTAGAAACCAGAAGCTGGTAGCCATAAGATAAACTTCTGGAACCTCCGGTTGTTGGTAAAGCAGTTTGGGGTTCAAAAACATAGTGCTGGGAATCTACCACAATGCTTTTGATAAGTGCTGCTTTTTCCTTTTTCTTATCAGCTTTTGAAGTTTGCGAAAAACAAGGGTTTGCATCAGAAATTGCCATAAGGGCAAATGCCGCAATAAGTATTGTTTTCATTCCAGTAATTTTTATAAATTAATTTCTTCTATTAAAATTACGGATTGCTATTAAACTTAATTACTTTTTACAGAGAAAGGAACTATTTTTTTACATGAATGATGAATTTCTCCCGGAAATATTCTTCTTCAAAAATTTTATAAATGCTCATCATTTTAGGCCGCACATTGCTTTCAAATATTTCCTGGTGAAGGTCCCCCCCCTTCAGGCAAATCAGCCCGTTGGGAATCTCCCTTTCTGCTAGTGTAGGGTTTTGTTTTTTTAGTAAGGGGCTGCTCCATTTCCATAAATCAAGGAGGGGAGCCACTGCGCGGCTTACTGCAAAATCAAATTTCCTGTTTTTAATTTCTTCCACTCTGGTATGCTGTATGGTAATATTCTGGATATTTAGTTCCAAACATACCGCTTCCACCACTTTCAGCTTTTTGGCAATACTATCTACCAGGTGAAATTTTACATTGGGAAAGAAAATAGCCAGTGGAACGCCGGGGAAACCGCCACCACAACCAATATCTATGATCTGGGTACCTTCATCAAAAGGGGCAATGGCCGCAATACTCAATGAATGCAGCACATGGTGCAGGTAAATACTGTCAATATCTTTTCTGGAAATCACATTAATCTTACTGTTCCAATCCTTATATACATTTTCCAATGCAAGGAACTGGCTGGTTTGTAATGCTGAAAAGTCATTAAAGTATTTCAGTATCAGTTCCAGTTTTTGCGGGGTCGTTTCCATAGGGCAGGTAAAAAGAAAATGTAATAAAAAAACATCCAGATATCAAAAATTAGAAAATAAGGTTTCAGGTCTTTTTCATTCAGTTTATTCATACTGATGAAATAAACAATCATTTGCAAAATAAAACGGGCACCATACACAATCAACACCAGCCACCAGGTATAAAAAATTAAACTGACAATGAATAACGGATACACCAGAAACTGAGTAAAGGAATATAAACCCAGCAGTATTTTATGTTTAAACTTATAAAATTTGGAGGCTGAATAATGACGGTATTTTTGACGCATCCATTCCTTAAAGTTCCGTTTAGGTTCACTTAAAGTAAACGCATCCGGGTCAATTACAATGGTGGTATTGTTTTTATTAGCTACTTTATTAATAAAAAGATCGTCATCCCCACTGGGTATATGATTAATACTGGCAAATCCTTTATTGCGGATAAAAACCTCTTTTTTATAACTGAGATTACGGCCAACACCCATATAGGGCAATCCTGCCAGCGCATAGGAAAAATACTGCAGGGCTGTATGAAAGGTCTCAAACCGGATCAGTTTATTTAAAAAACCCGGCCTTTTCTGATAAGCACCATAACCCAACACAATTTCTATATTGTCCCGGTAAGCTTCCTGCATTTTCTGAATCCAGTGTTCTGAAGCGGGCACACAATCTGCATCCGTTAATAAAATGATTTCATGTTTGGCACTTTTGATACCAATAGAAAGCGGGAATTTTTTCCCGATTATTAATTTTGCTTCCTGGGTCAGTTGTATATGGTTCAGGTTTTTAAAAGTCTTTTTTAGTTCATCCAGCAAATATTCACTTTCATCCAGCGAATTATCATTTACCACAATAATTTCATGGGTGGTTTTATAATCCTGTACCAGTATGCCCGGTAAGTTTTTAACAATATTATCAGCTTCATCCCTGGCACATACCACTACAGTAACAGGATGGTCCTGACTTTCCTGTTTGGGAAGGGGCCTGAAATAAAGAAACTTAAGAAAGATAAATAAGTAGTAGCAAACCTGTATCGTAATTACTACACAAAAGGCAATAAATACAAAGGTCCAGGTAATGGGTGGAATACTCATATTACAAAAGTAGGGTTTGGGTTGCTTTCGGCCTTCCGGTTTATGGAAATGTGGAAAATATATCCTGTTTAGACATCCTTCTGTTGAAAAACAAATCCTTTTTTCGGGAATAAAAATAAGCCACTGCTTACATTTGCAGACTTATGCCAGCACTTACCTTTCAGTTAGCAGCCAAAGACCCGGGGTCTAAAGCCAGAGCCGGGACGATACAAACAGATCACGGAACTATTGAAACCCCTATTTTCATGCCGGTTGGTACCGTAGGCTCGGTAAAGGCGGTTACACAACAACAATTGTATCAGGATATACAGGCACAAATTATTTTAGGCAATACTTATCACCTGTATTTACGGCCGGGTACAGAAGTTTTGGAAGTTGCCGGGGGCCTGCATTGTTTTAATGGATGGCATAAACCCATTTTAACTGATAGTGGCGGCTACCAGGTATTTTCACTGGCAGCCAACAGAAAAATAAAAGAAGAAGGAGTATGGTTTCAATCGCATATAGATGGCAGTAAACATTTATTTTCCCCGGAGAAAGTGATTGATATTGAACGAAGTATTGGAGCAGATATCATTATGGCATTTGATGAATGCCCACCTGCAAACAGTGAATACCAGTATGTGGCCAAAAGCATGGATCTCACACACCGCTGGCTGGACCGCTGCTTTACTCAAATGGATGCTACTCCGGATAAATACGGATATACCCAGAACCTTTTTCCGATTGTTCAGGGAGGTACATTTACTGACCTCCGGACGGCTTCTGCCGCTTATATTGCTTCTAAGGGTGCAGTGGGTAATGCAATTGGGGGTTTGAGTGTGGGAGAACCGGAAGCACAGTTGTATGAATTTACTGAACTCTGTTGCGATATACTGCCTGCAGATAAACCCAGATACCTGATGGGAGTGGGCACACCCTGGAATATACTGGAAGGAATTGCATTAGGTGTGGATATGTTTGATTGTGTAATGCCTACCCGTAATGGCAGGAACGGTATGTTGTTTACAACCAAAGGTGTAATTAATATCAGGAATAAAAAATGGGCCACAGACTTTTCTGTAATTGATGATGGCTTGTCCAACGAGATCAGCACTTATTATACTAAAGCATACCTGCGCCACTTATTTATTGCCAATGAAATACTGGCTTTACAGCTGGCCAGTATACAGAACTTATCCTTTTATTTATGGCTGGTAAGGGAGGCAAGGAAGCAGATTATAAACGGAACTTTCGCTTCCTGGAAAAATGAAATGACTGCAATATGTAAGCAGCGCCTATAAGTTATAAAGTAATACATGTTTTGATTTATGTGGATAATGCAAAACTTGCATATATATTTATTCACTTTGGCAATAAAAGTATTTCCAACTAAAGACTAAACATTAGTTTCACAGTACTTACTAATCCGTTACCTATGAAATACGTAAGTAGTACATCCCTTTTTATGGATGTACTTTTTTTTGCCCTTATTAAAATTGGATTGAAATTTACTGAATCAGCTCCTCATTTAACATCCTTTATTGTACTTAGTGCAATAGTGCCATTATATTTGCAATTACTATAACGAATGAAAAAGATAGATTGGTACATACTTAAAAACTTTTTAACCACTTTTTTCTTTGCCATCTTTTTATTTACGGTAATAGCCGTAGTAGTGGATGTAAGTGAAAAGGCCGATGATTTTGTTAAATCCAACCTGGGGTTTAAGAATATCGTAATGGAATATTATATCGGTTTTGTACCGCATATTGTGGCACTCTTATTTCCATTATTCGTATTTATTGCCGTTATCTTTTTTACCTCTAAAATGGCAGGTAGAAGCGAAATTATTGCCATTCTGGCGAGCGGAACATCCTATTGGCGCTGGTTAAGGCCTTATTGGTTTGGCGGTTTAATACTGGCGGGCTTATTATGGTATGCCAATCATTACCTGGTTCCCAGTGCCAATAAGATCAGGGGTGCATTTGAAGCTAAATATTTTGACCCCAATTCCTCCTACGAAACATTAACCAAGAGCAGATCCGGCACAGGGAGCGACTTTTATTTAAGGATAGACAGTAATACCTACGCTGGTGTATACAATTATGATACTGCTACCAAAAGGGGTGGCCCTATTTTTCTGCATAAACTCAGAAATGATGTACTGATCGAAAACATCAGGGCAGAAACCGTGCATTGGGATACTGTTAGAAAGAGCTGGAAGATGGAGTATGTGTTAAAAAGAAACATGGATGGGATTAATGAAACCCTGATTGAACTTCCTTCCCTATCCCTGAATTTTAATTTTTCACCTTCAGATTTACGGAGGGATAAATACACAAAGGATAAACTAACATCCGATGAACTGAACAGCCTGATCAGTATGGAGGAAATAAGAGGTACAGAAGGTTTAAATGAATTGAAGGTGGAATCTGCCCGAAGAGATGCCACACCTGTTACCGTGATACTGCTCACCATTATAGGTGCAGTGGTTGCCGGCCGTAAAGTAAGGGGCGGCAGCGGTGTGCACCTTGCCATCGGATTCATTACTGCGGCTTTGTTTATCCTGGCAGATAAGTTTTCAACAATATTCTCTACCAAAGGGAACCTTCCTCCGGATATTGCTGCCTGGATTCCTAATTTTATTTTCTTTTTTGTAGCAATTGGTATCTATAGAAATGCACCTAAATAATTTTGTTTTATGCAAGTGTAAATCTTTTGTTGTAACACTTAACTTGCTTTATCTTTAGCGCTGTAATTATTTAGATCTTTTGAAGTAAATCATTGATCATTCATTTTACTTTTTAATTTGTAAATACAGTCTATACTTACTATAAATTTTCAAAAATGGGTATCCTTAAGGACAGGTTCAAAGCTAAATCTGAAGCTGCAAATGCTGAGATCAAAGAAATCGTTAAACAACACGGAAACAAAAAAATAGGAGAAGTAACCCTTGCCCAGGTTTATCAGGGAATGAGGGGTATTACAGGCCTTGTTACCGAAACCAGTTTACTGGATGCACAGGAAGGTATTCGTTTCAGGGGATATTCCATACCTGAATTACAGGAAAAACTCCCCAAAGCACCCAAGGGAAGTGAACCATTACCGGAAGGCCTTTTTTATCTGATGATGCTGGGAGAATTACCCAATGATGAAGAAGTAGCGCATGTTACTGATATTTTACAACGCCGCAGCCATGTTCCCAACCATGTATTTGCTGTGATTGATGCATTGCCGCTGTCCACACACCCAATGACTATGTATGTGGTGGGGGTAATGGCATTACAAACAGAAAGTTATTTCTCAAAAGCATATTCCGAAGGGATGAATAAGAAGGATTACTGGGAAGCTGCTTTTGATGATGCAATATTGTTAATAGCTCGTCTGCCCCGTATTGCTGCCTATATCTATCGTAGAAAATATAAGAACAACGAACATATTAATCCCAACGGTTTGCTGGACTGGGCAGGTAATTTTGCGCATATGCTGGGTTATGACGACCATAGCTTCCGCGAACTGATGCGCTTATACATGACCATTCATGCAGACCATGAAGGAGGGAATGTATCTGCACATACCACCCACCTGGTAGGTTCTGCTCTGAGTGATCCATACCTGGCTTATGCTGCCGGTATGAATGGGTTGGCCGGCCCTTTACACGGTTTGGCTAATCAGGAAGTGATTAAATGGATTTTCGAAATGCAGGAAAAGCTGGGTACTGATCTTCCTGCCAGGGAACAAATTGCAGACTATGTAAAAGAAACCCTGAGTGCCGGTAAAGTGGTTCCGGGTTATGGACATGCTGTATTGCGTAAAACAGACCCCCGCTATACTGCACAATTGGAATTTGGAAAAAAACATATGCCGGAAGATAAATTATGCCGCACGGTATGGAATATCTATGAAGTGGTTCCTCCCATCCTGCAGTCATTAGGCAAAATCAAAAACCCATGGCCCAATGTAGATGCACACAGCGGTGCATTGCTGGTACATTACGGATTGGTAGAATATGAATTTTATACAGTTTTATTTGCAGTAAGCCGTTCTTTAGGGGTAATGGCCAGTTTAATCTGGGACAGGGCTCTTGCTATGCCTTTGGAACGTCCGAAGAGTGTAACCACCGAATCGGTTAAACTGTGGCTGGAAGGAAAAGACCAGATCTGGGAATAAATAAAATCTTTGCATAAATCAGTAAAATGCTTCGCAATCTGCGGGGCATTTTTTATTTTGGGGTATTAATTATGGCAAAATCAACTACAACTAAAAAAAAGACACTTACATCTACTGATAGCTCGAAAGAAATACCCCTCATTAAATATGAGGATAAATCTGCCGGACAGCCCGAGTTGGTTATCATCTTTAACCGTTTGAAAGCTTTGTTACTGCCTTATGTAAAAGGGAGTATCAAACAATACGGAGGAGAGAAAGGGCAAATGCATCTCGTCAGCCACAAAGCCATTGAAGTAAACGGGAAAAAAAGGCCGGAAGTCTATTTTATTTCTTTACTGATACAGAAAGGATATGTGGGCTTTTATTTTATGCCTGTCTATGCATTTTCAGGAACAAAAGCAGCCTTGCATCCTGATTTCATGAAATGCCTGAAAGGAAAAGCCTGTTTTCATATCAAGCAAAATAATGACCAGTTATTTGAACAGATTGCCTCTGCTATTCAGATAGGATACGATGCATATTTACAGAAAGGCTGGTTAGAATAAGTGATACCTGGTTATCTAAAAAAGCCAGGCCCCCAAAAGGGGGCCCGGGTATTTCAATCAATAGTCAACCTTTACAACATAGTTCGTGGCGCAACATAACTTGTTTTGTTAAGTGCTGTTGTAGCCAATATTTTAAATCCACCTTTAATATTAATCACATTATCAAAGCCCCTGGCTTTTAAGATAGAACAGGCAATTAAAGAACGGTAACCTCCTGCACAATGGATATAATAAGTTTTGTTCTTATTAAGCATGCTCATATTCCTGTTGATAAAATCCAAAGGAAAATTCTCCGCTCCGATAATATGTTGTGAATTGTATTCGCTTTCTTTTCTGGCATCCAGCAGCTGTATATTTTCTGCATCATTTGCATACAATACTGCAAAGTCTTCAGCTGCAATTTCTTTGATACTGTCAATATCAGTTCCAGCTTCCATCCATGTTTGGATACCACCTTTTAAAAACCCTAATGTATTATCATGACCTACCCTTGCCAAACGCACTACTACTTCTTCTTCCTTATGATCATCACAGATAATCAGTAAAGGCTGCTTCAGATCGGTAATTAATGATCCGGCCCAGGGGGCAAACTGGTCTTCCACCCCTATAAAAATTGAACCGGGTATAAATGCTTTGGCAAATTCCTTTTTATTCCTTGTATCCAGCACCAGCGCATTAGTAGATTCCCATACCGCTAAAAATTCGTTCAGGGATAATCCTTTGGTTCCTTTGGCAATAATATCATCTATACAGAGGTAACCTGTTTTATTTAATATTGCATCTTTAGGAAAATAGGATGGGGGTTCCACCAAACCTTCCGTAACTTCTTTAATAAAATCTGCCTTGGTAATACCGGGCCTAAGGGCATAATTAAACTGTTTCTGTTCACCTAAAGTAGATACCTTCTCATGGCTCATATTCTTGCCACAGGCACTACCTGCACCATGTCCGGGATAGATGAACACATCATCAGCCAAAGGCATTAATTTTTGATGAATGGACTCATACAATAACCCTGCAAGGTCTTCCCTGGTTAAATCATTCCTGGTAGCCAGGTCGGGCCTGCCCACATCACCTATAAATAAAGTATCTCCGGTAAATAAAGCATAATCCTTACCGTTTTCATCTTTTAACAGAAAAGTAGAGGATTCCATGGTATGTCCTGGAGTATGCAGTACTTTAATGATCACATTGCCCAGTTTTAGTTCCTCTCCGTCTTTTGCTATATGCGCTTCAAAAGCAGGCTGGGCAGTAGGGCCATATACAATGGTTCCGCCGGTTTTTTTAGCCAGGTCCAGATGACCGGACACAAAATCGGCATGAAAATGCGTTTCTAAAATATACTTAATCCTGGAATTGTATTTCTTTGCTAATTCAATATAAGGTTTGGTTTCCCGCAGGGGGTCAATTATAACTGCTTCTCCGCCGCTTTCTATGTAGTAAGCAGCTTCAGCGAGGCAACCAGTATATAATTGTTCTACTTTCATGTTGTAAGGGCCCGTTAAAAGAACCTATTGATACCTGCAAATTTCTCCTTAGCAATAGATCAGAACAATGACTTTTGTCATATAATTTATTTTTTTTACAGAAATCCATATAAATTTTGTGGTAATCATTGCAAACTATACTTTTGCCCTCCTTTACGGGGAATTAGCTCAGTTGGCTAGAGCGCTTGCATGGCATGCAAGAGGTCACCGGTTCGACTCCGGTATTCTCCACCACTTACAATTTGAAACGCAATTCTGATAAAGAGTTGCGTTTTTTAGTGCCTAAACGTATTTGGCAATTAAATTCACCTGATTCAAAGTTCACCAATCAAAACATTCCTTTTCAATCCACCAACCCCTATAATTGAATAACCAAACCCCTGCCAGCACCTTAATCGGCTCGGAATCGGTTAGGACCAAGTCCGTCAAATGACGGACTTAATATGAGCCGATTCCGAGCCGATTAAGGTGCCGGTACCTGCCTGTTAGTTCTTTTACTCTAATCTTTTTTTAACAGTTAGGGTACTTTTTTATTTAATAAGGGCATTTTCAATAGCAGAAAAAAAGCAAATCAGATTTTTTGATTAAATTACATTACAGCTATATAAATTAAAATCTGGGTGTTTAATGTTATATTGTGAATTTTTATAACAGAATGCAAAAATTCACAGGATTCATTTTACCTGTTTGTTTAACTAATAGAAAATAAACTTAGCTATGAAAAATTTTTATTTTAGTGTATTATGCGTACTTTTTTATACTGCTGTTTCTGCACAAAATGATTTTTACTTAGGGGTTAAAGCAGGTGTTAGTATACCAAATCTTACCAGTGGTTCCGGAAATTCTAATCCTGTAGCTAATGGATGGTCATCTAGCCTGGGGCCCTATTTTGGATTGGCCTCAGTGTATACCCTTAACCAAAAATGGGCTCTGCAGGTTGAATTAAATTATGCTTCTCAGGGCGGTAAGAAAAGTGGTGTACAGGCAATACCCACAGCAGATTTTGCATCCTCCATACCTCCGGGAGTGCAAGTGCCAACCTATTTATATGCTAATTTTAAAACGGTGGCCCGTTTAAATTATCTGGAATTACCTGTAATGATTAAATACAGTATTCCATTGAATGAAAAGTTTGATTTTTTTATCAATGCAGGCCCTTATGCAGGGTTACTGCTAAGTGCTAAGAATGTTAGTAGTGGCACTGGTAATGTTTACCTGGATGCACAGGAAACACAACAAATTCCCACTCAGCTTCTACCTCAGCCAGTTTCATTTGCCGGCACCCAGGATATTAAAAGTAGCCTTAAACAATTTAATACTGGTATTCAGGGTGGTGTGGGCATATCCCTTAAAATAAAAAATAATCTTTTGTTTTTTGCTGCCAGTGGCAATTATGGATTTATAGCTATTCAGAAAAATTCATCAGATGGTCAAAATAATACTGGTGCGGCTACGGCTACTCTTGGCTATTTAATAAAGTTTAATTAAACTGATAAAAAAAGGCTGCCGCAAATATTTACGGCAGCCTTTTTTTATGAGAATAAGACCAGTCTTTTATGCCAGTTGAAATCCTTTGGCTTCCAGTTGTTCATAAATAGCTGCACTAACTTCACTTTCAGTCTGTTCTGTTTTACTGATATTTTTACACCAGAAGGATACTTTAACTACCACAGTTTTTGAAGTAATGCCGGTAATAATTACTCCCGGTTGTTTCTGAACAAAAACATTGGGGTTGAGTATAACGGTTTCCTGAATAAGTGCAATAAGCTCTTCAGTATGAAAAGGTTTTAAAACAGTAAACTGTACACTTGTCCGGATCTGATTATTACTCAGAGTATAATTAATAATATTATGCGATAAGATATCTCCGTTGGGGATGATTATTTCAGCACCATCATCCGTTAAAAGCGTACTGGCACGTACACTTATTTCTTTAACCCTGCCCTTTTTATCACTGATCTCCACAATATCGCCGATACGGATGGTGCGGTCAAATATCAGCATTACACCCGATACCAGGCTGTTTACCAGGCTCTGAAGTCCAAGGCCAATACCAATGCCTAATGCACCAAGTATTACAGTAATGCGGTCCATTGGTAATCCGGAAGCAGCTACTGCCAGTAAAAAGCCAGCCACCAATAACAGTAACCTGGTAATGAGTAAACGGGAACGCTGCCCTTTATTATCATCCCAGGTTTCATCTCCTGTATCTCCAAAAAAGAAGGCAATATATTTCTGAAGAAAATTGGAAATCCAGATGATGATAATGAATAAGAAAATACCGCCCAATGTAAAGGAAAAAGTGCCAATCAACTGGGTAGTATTCATTAAAGTACTGATATAGTTTGAAATGATATCGTAAATATTGAGGTTATCAGCCAACTCCACCAGCCAGAGGATTGCAGAAACAGTATATAGAATACCAGACAGCCCTTTTTCAATATTTTGCCAGTCGAATTTCTCGGGATACTTTTTCCGTATACGGCTTGTTTTGATTTGCAGCAGAAAAGCTTCTGTAAGTATCCTGGAAAATGAATACAAAGCAAGCGCTGTACTAAAGGCAAAAATACCTGTACTGTAAAAAAGTTGGGTAAGGGTAAACCTGCCTATCAGATTGCTGATTGCAGCCAGCAGATTACAGAGGATATAAACAACCAGCAACACTAATAAAAACTGTTTACTGCTTTTTTTGCGGTTTTTCAGGAGTGGTTTTCCTGCAATAACCCCAAACAGTGCAGCAGTAATATTGGTTATAAAGATCCAGATCCTTTGATCATAAGGGGGTAATTCCAGCCAGCGAATGATAAACAGAGAAACTAAGAGCAGGCAGAAACAAACCCACAGTAAAAATATTCTTCCGGATAAGCGTTTATAAAATTCAATGGTTAAAACTGTAAGTAATAATATTTGCAGCAATTCTGTATAAATTACCGGGGCATTCAGGTCGTATAAAGGGGCAAGTGTAACAATGATTAATATTGCAGACAGTATTTTATAGGGAATAATATAGCTTAATCCAAATTCCTGGATCGCTTCAAATCTGTTCAGTCGTTTAAGTGTATTGAGGTTAACACTAATCCAAACGAGGAAGAGAATACCCATCAACAATAGAATAAACCGGTCGCTTTTAATATTCAGAAAATAAAAACGTGCCATTCTCCATTCACTTCCTTTCCGCAATTTCACTGCATTTTCCTGTAATTTTTCTTCTGTAGTCGGAGCTTCCCAAAGGAAGGGTACTTCTTTGTTGAAAATGCCAAACCCGGTTTTTTTTAATTGGGAATTGATTTTCAGAATCATTTCATCAATGGCAATAATATTGGAAGATGCATGCACCCTCAACTGGTTAATCAGGTTAACAGTTAGTTTAATTAAGCTGTCTGATATTATTTTTTTATCGTTAAGCTCCTGTAACTGGATATCAAAGGAATCAGTCAATGCCGGGCTGGATATAATGCGGTATAGTATACTGTCTTTTCTGAGCATTAATACTGATTTTCCCAACCGGTCCATTGCAGTATCATAACGGTCTAGTGTACCTGAATAGCCAACTGTCTTTCCCCTTAACTCATCCAGCAGGTTGGCAAACATTTGCAGGTTTTGCAGGTTGGCTGTACTGCCCCCTTTTTTCAATCTTCTTTTAATCATTATTAAGGCGGAATCATTATTTTCCAGTCCGGATTCAATATGGTCCAGATTAGAAAATTTTGATAATTCAACCGGTACAGTATTAAAAATCTGGTATACTTTTTCAATTTCAGCCAGATAATCGCCTGTGGACAGGGTATCATTAACAGCCAGTGAAGCAGAATCAAAACGTTTATGTTTTATTCTGTTATGGTTTTGTGCCTGCAGGTTATTTGTTCCAATAATCAGTACTATAAAAAAAAGGCATGCTTTTTTGAAAGTAAGGTTTGCACTCAATGAAAAGAACATAGTTCAATCAATTAAAAAAGATGAAGAAATAACTGGCGTTTTATTTTAATCATTAAAAATAAGGCAATAGCAGGTAATTGAAAGCCTTCAATACTGCTATTGTTATTAAGTTAACAGGGTAGATTAACTTTTATCCAGCGCCTGCACTATGTCAGCCAGTATATCAGCCTTATCTTCCAGTCCCACACTAATACGGATCAACCCGGGTGTAATGCTTACTGCATTGCGTTCAGCTTCGGTTAATTTTGCATGGGTGGTGCTGGCCGGGTGAGAAGCAATACTTCTGGTATCACCCAGGTTACCGGTTAAGGACAACATTTTTAAGGCATCTAAAAATTGTTTTCCGCTTTCCAGTCCACCTTTTAATTCAAAACAAACAATACCCCCACCATTCTTCATTTGTTTACGGGCAATCTGGTGTTTAGGGTGGCTGGCTAAAAAAGGATATTTTAAACTGCTAATCTTAGGATGGTTTTCCAGTTGTTCTGCAATAAACAATGCATTGGAAGCATGGCGTTCCATTCTTACATCCAGGGTTTCCAGGCTTTTGCTTAATATCCAGGCATTAAAAGCGGATAGGGCAGGACCTGTACTTCTGCAAAACAGGTAAATTTCATTCACCAGTTCTTTTTTACCCACTACAACACCACCTAATACCCTTCCCTGGCCGTCAATCCATTTAGTGGCAGAATGTACCACCAGGTCGGCCCCTAAGGCCAAAGGCGTTTGTATCACCGGAGAAGCAAAGCAATTGTCCACATTCAAAATCACGTTCCTTTCCTTGGCTATTTTGCTGATCATGGCAATATCCAATATATCCAGTCCCGGATTAGTAGGTGTTTCCAGGTAAATCATTTTGGTATTGGGCTGTATAGCAGCTTTCCATTCTGCTTCAGTAGCCCCTGCAGCTATATAGGAAGCTTCAATACCATATTTGGGTAAATATTTAGAGATAATGGTATGGGTACTGCCAAAAATAGAATCGCTGGATAGGAGATGGTCGCCCTGTTTCAGCAAAGCCATAAAAGACCCGAATATGGCACTCATGCCGCTGGAAGTGGCATAACCTGCTTCTGCACCTTCCAATGCCACTATTTTATCAGTAAATTCCTGCACATTGGGGTTACTGAAACGGCTGTAAATATTATCTTCATTTTCATCCGCAAAAGCAGCCCGCATTTCTTCGGCAGTATCAAAACAGAAACTACTGGTTAGAAAAAGAGGGGTACTGTGTTCCATTTCATCCGTACGTGCTGTCTGGATTCGGATGGCTTTTGTAATAGGTTTCATGCTGTAAAATATTTGTAATAATAATTAATTGGCAACTACCACATCCCATTCCACCACACAACCGGCTGCCCGCAGGGTTGCTGCTACTGAACAATATTTATCAATAGATAAGGCACAGGCTTTTCTGGCTTTCTCTTCATCAATAGTACCGGAAAGCTTAAAAACCACTTTTACATATTTCCATAAAGCTGGTTCTTTATCTTTTTCGCGTTCACCTTCAATCTGCATACTAAATCCGGTAACATCCTGGCGCTGCTTTTTAAGAATGGATACAATATCAATGCCACTGCATCCGCCCAAACTCATCAGTAATAACTGCATGGGCCTTACACCTGAATTATTTCCGCCAATTTCAACCGCGGCATCCATTTTTACGATATGACCGTTGCTGTCGATGGCTTCAAATGCATACGCATTATCCATCCTGTTCAGTTCCACTTTTATCATAGAAAAATAAATTTCTGCAAATGTAATTGAATCATACCCTTACTTTGCTGCCGAAATGTGAAAGCTGTTATGGAAAAGTTTCATGATCCGAATGATTTTGTATTAGAAAACGGGAAAACTTTACAAGGAATCAGTATTGCGTACCATACTTCCGGTAGCCTGAATGCTGATAAAAGCAATGTGGTATGGATTTGCCATGCACTGACTGCCAATGCGGATGCAACGGACTGGTGGAAGGGGGTGGTAGGTGAAAACAGTATTATTAATCCCGGAAAATATTTTATTGTCTGTGCCAATATATTGGGTTCCTGTTATGGAACAACAGGCCCTTTGCATACTAATCCTGCTACCGGTGCTCCTTATTATTCTGATTTTCCGGCAGTTACTATCCGGGATATGGTGAATGCCCATATACTGTTAAGGCAGCATTTAGGCATTGAATCTGTATTTCTGCTGATGGGTGGAAGTATGGGTGGTTACCAGGCATTGGAATGGAGTATTATGGAAAAAGAGCGGATCAGGCACTTATTCCTGATTGCCACTTCTCCTTCAGAAAGTGCCTGGGGTGTTTCGGTACATACGGCACAACGACTGGCCATTGAAGCAGATGCCAGCTGGCGCGACCACCGGCCTGATGCCGGAGCAAGGGGATTAAAAGCTGCACGTGCCATTGGTATTTTAACTTATCGTAATTATGCCATTTTTCAGGATAAGCAAACTGACCCTGACCCGGAAAAGATTGATGATTTCAGGGCATCTTCTTATATTATTTACCAGGGCGATAAACTGGTGAAAAGATTTAATGCATTTAGCTATTGGTTACTGACCAAGGCCATGGATAGTCACCATTTAGGCAGAAAACGTGGGGGGGACCTGATTGCGGCACTCCACTCCATTCAGCAAAAAGCTTTTATTATTGGCATTAAAAGTGATATTTTATGCCCGCTGGATGAGCAAAGGTTTATGGCTTCTCATATGCCCAATGCCAGCCTGGTAGAAATTGATTCCGCCTATGGGCATGATGGTTTTATCATTGAAACAAAACAAATAACCGCTCATCTGGGTGGCTGGTTGAAAACGCTGGAAAAGGATTCATAATTTGTTAAGAAACAAAACGCTGGACTTTCATTTCTCAGCTTAACTTTCCATATAAAATTTGGTGTCATGAAAAACAAAACCCTTCTTGTCTTTTTTTTCTCTTTTGTATGCCTGTTTACGGCAATTGCCCAGGATACCACACAGCAGATGGTACCCAACCGGGTAAATAGTGCTGCTCAGGAAAAGAAGCCCTATGTGATATTGATTTCTGCAGATGGTTTCCGGAATGACCTGGCAGATAAATACCATGCTACTCATTTAATTGCATTAAGAAGCAAGGGGGTGGAAGCGGCTTATATGAAACCAGCTTATCCCTCTGTTACATTTCCCAATCATTATACCATTGTAACCGGTTTATACCCTTCACATCATGGGTTGGTGGATAATTCATTTTATGACGGAGAAAAAGGTTTTTACAGCATGGGTAATAAAAAAGCGGTGGCAGACAGTTCCTGGTATGGTGGAACTCCTTTATGGGTGCTGGCAGAACAGCAACAGATGATCAGTGCCAGTTTTTACTGGGTGGCTTCTGAAAGTGCCATTCAGGGGGTGCACCCATCCTATTATTATATTTATAATGATAAGATTGCTATTGATGAAAGGATCAAAACAGTTAAACAATGGTTGCAGTTACCGGAAGATAAACGTCCGCATTTAATTACTTTTTATTTCCCGGAAGTAGACCATGCCGAACATATGTTTGGAACAGATTCAAAAGAAACTGCCGAAGCGGTTCGTTTTGTAGATGAAAGTGTGGGTAAAATGGTGGATGCTGTGGATGCTTTACATTTACCTGTTAACTTTATTTTTCTGTCAGATCATGGAATGGCAGATGTGGATATAGACCATACCCTTTCCTTACCTGCAGTGATAGATACTGCAAAGTTTATTATACCCAGAAGTGATGTATTGCTGCATTTATATGCTAAAGACAAAAAAGATATAGACCCCACTTACCAGTTGTTAAAAGCAGATGCAAAGGATTATGATGTGTATTTGTTTAAAGATGTACCTGCCAGACTGCATTATGCAGCTTCAGATGATCGCTATAACCGCCTGGGAGATATATTGCTGATTCCTCATTTTCCTAAAGTATTTAACCTGGGTACCCGTAAAACCACGCCCGGAAAACATGGGTTCGACAATGATATACCGGAAATGAGGGCCAGTTTCTACGCATGGGGCCCCGCATTTAAAAACATCCGCATTGATGGTTTTGAAAACGTGCATGTCTACCCCCTGATTGCTACTATTTTAGGATTAAACTTTGATGAAAGCAAAATTGACGGTAAACTTAAAGTGTTACAACCGATATTGAAATAAACAAACTGACTATTACGCTAGTTTCTTTTGTAATTAAATGTAAAATAACAGATCCTCCCCTAAACCTGCAAATAGGTAGCAAGGGGAGGATTTTTGTTTAATGTGCTGCAGTTTCCTGTTTCAGGGATTCGAATAAAGTCCATGGATGAGCTTTCATGTCCTTTAAATATTTTTCCTGCCACCTGTATTCGGGGTGCGCCGTATAGAATTTCTCCCCTATAAAATCAGCCCCGCAGGGATGTCCCATCCTGGCCCATATCTTCATGTCTTTTGCCAGGTCTGCCGTAGTAAGCTTTGCCTGTACAGCTCCCATTGGATAATAGGGTGCATTGTCCCATTCCTTGCAACCCAAAGAATCTTCATCAATATGGCCGCAAACCACACAACGGTTATTGGCATTTTTGTTTTGCAAAACATCATAATGGTCGGCCTCCAATACTTTTCCTGTTTCAATATCCAGTTTGCCTTTCAGGTCTGTAACCAGTTGTTCCATTCTCTTTTTCCGGGTATTGGGAGATGTGGTGGCATTATGCACATCAAAAGTGGTTTCTTCTTTAATCAGTTTAGGGTCGCTCGGAAAATTAGAACCTATAATAGCAGTGTCTTTACTTCTCCACACCCGGTAATCCTTTAAACCTAATTCCAGTTTAGCCACTTCATTTGTTTTGGTATCCCCAATCAGCCAGTCGTTTGCATAACCACCGTTATTGTCTGTGGTAAAGATTTTTATCACATCATCAATACTGTTGCTGTATTGGGCAGCTTTACGTGCACGCATAAACTCTGGTACTGCAGCCGTATTAAAGCCTTTAAACTGGGTAATAGTGGTTTCTGTAATGAGTATGCCATTGGCAGTAATGAGAAAATCATCACCACTATGAATAAAGCCGGGCATACAATCCATTAAAATATGGTTGCCTTTTTCCGGTACAATATCTGCAATTACATTCCAGTGCTGGCCATAAATATATTCTGTCCAGTTATTGTGCCCAATTACAATCTTACCATCTTTGGTAAAACTGCCGGTTGCAATAAATGCACTGCAATTACCCGGTGCTTTATTATCACCACTACCAGGATGTTCTTTGTTCATTAAAAGCGGTACATAATAATATCCCAGTTCTTCAAATGCATTAAAGGCAGTAATGTCTAAACTGTCATAATTAAGATGCTGTGCATGCAATCCCTCCACAATACCATTGATTTCATCTTTATATTCCCGGTCCAGCTTATTCCATAAAAAACTCCCGGCACAGGAACGGTAAAAGGCCCAGTCCTTTTTGGTCTCATGGTTTAAATAAAAACTAACGGATTGTATAGCAGTATCAATAGCACCAGCCAGGAGGTAACCATGCTGATAGCCGATGACAGATGGGCTACCTTCCAGATGAACATAAGCCCATCCGTTCTGGTAGTTTTTACTTGCTTTTGTAAGCCGTTTATCCGGTTGCTGCCCCTGTTTGCAGGATAAAACACAAATGACCATCAGGGTAACAAGCAGTGGAAGTACTTGCTTCATAGTATTAGCATTGGTAAGCCTTAAATATAATCATCAAAATGGAAGGGAAAAAATACCCAAAGAAAAAAAAGTAAAATAAATTTGGAATAACTAAAATTATTAGTAATTTGTGGTCTAAATTTATTAGCTATGAGTTATGCCGGAAAAAATCTTCGTTATTTACGCAAGCTGCGTGGATGGACACAGGAGGAGTTTGCGAATAAATTGGATGTAAAGCGATCTCTTATTGGTGCTTATGAAGAAGAACGTGCAGAGCCTAAACTGGAAGTGCTCGAAACACTGTGCAATATTTTTAAACTAAGCCTGGATGAATTGATTCTGAAAGATTTAACAGCGCCCAAAGGAACCAGTTTTATGGAACAGAGGCGGAAGCTCAAAATGGTTTCTTCCGGTTCTGTGGAAATACAGTTTGTTCCCCTCAAAGCCACTGCAGGATATATGTCAGGCTATGCGGATCCTGATTTTCTGGATGAACTGAATACTTTTACTTTACCCATGCTGGCACCTGGACAGTACCGTGCATTTGAAATTATCGGGGATAGTATGCTGCCCACACCCAGTGGCAGTGTAATTGTAGGGGAAAGGGTAGAAGATATGGAAGAAGTTAAGAACAGCAATACCTATGTAGTGTTATCCAAAAATGATGGGGTGGTTTATAAAAGGGTATTAAAAAATAACAGGAGTAAAAATAAAATTACACTGGTCAGTGATAACCCGGTATATGAGCCCTATACCGTTAATTCTGATGAAGTGCTGGAATTATGGAAAGCAGTATACATTTTGCAAAAAGCAAACATGATACAGCGCTGGGATGTAAATTCTCTGGCTGGTATGGTAAATAATTTGCAGGAACAGGTAAGCAGCCTGCAGAAGAAGATTAATTAAACGAAATGGTGGGTTAGTAAGTATAGGCTCCGGTATTTTTACCGGGGCTTTTTATGCATACAGACTTAAGGCTGTCCGGAAGGTATTGCAATGTGCTTCCACAATGGTACGGATATCGGGTGAATAACCACCGCCCATGGCAACTGTTACCGGAATCTTATGTTTAATCAGTATATTAAATACAAACTGATCGCGCAGCTTGCAGCCGTCCATACTCACTTTTAGTTTGCCAAATTTATCAGTAGCTAATATATCCACACCGGATAAATAAAAAGCAAAATCGGGTTGTACTGTTTCTATTAAACGGGGTAAATGTTCCTGTAATAATTGCAGGTATTCATTGTCGCCTATCCCTTCCTTTAAAGGAATATCCAGACTGCTCTGTTCTTTATGAAAGGGATAATTATGCGCCCCATGCATGCTGAAGGTAAAAACACGTTCCTCCCTTTCAAAAATTTTTGCAGTACCATTGCCCTGGTGCACATCCAGATCAATGATTAAGATCTTTTTTGCCAAACCATTCTGCAATAGATAATAAGCACTGATGGCAAAATCATTCAGTAAGCAAAAGCCTTCGCCACGGTCTGTGAATGCATGATGCGTGCCACCGGCAACATTTAAAGCTACACCTGATTCCATTGCATACAAACAGCAATCAATACTACCCTGTGCAATTTTCAGTTCCCGTGCAGTTAATGCCGGTGATTGGGGAAATCCGATTTTTCTTTGTTCTGATAGGGAAAGGGTTTGATGCAGCAGTTTATCCAGATAAGCAGCATCATGTGCCAGCAATACTATATTTTCCGGACATGTGTCAGGCTGAAACAAGTTTATTGAGGTGATACTTCCTTCATACAATAATTGCTCCGGAATCAGTTCATATTTAAGCATCGGAAACCGGTGACCTTCCGGTAAGGGATGCGCATAAATTGGGTCAAAAGCAATTTTAATCATTGTATTTCCAGGATTGAATGTTCTAAAATGGCAAATGCCTTTTCATTTTTTTTAGGTTCAATGGTATGCAGACCAGTAAACCTGCTGAAAGCAGGGAGTACCCCATAGGTTTTGCCAAAGTAAAAACAGGGGAAATTAAGATTTTGTTTGCCCAGCCCTTTTAAACCCACTCCCGGATGTATATGGCCGGAAACATAATACTGTCCATCTGCCAGTTCTTTCTGCTCTCTAATATCATGAATAAAAGAAATATTGCGGATAGCATATAACTGGTCATGACAGTTAATACCTGCCTGCTGATACCACTCTGCTTTTAAAATATCATGGTTCCCTTTTATCAGGTGAATATTCAGGTAAGCAAAGTCCTTTCTCCATTTCAAAAACAGATCCATTTCTTTATTGGCGGCACTATGAAACAGATCACCCACCACCAGCAGCTGATTTACTTTAAAATGGGTTACCAGGTCTGTTAGTCGTTGAAGGTCTTCTTTATAAATATTCTGAGGAACTGCAATGCCGCTTTTTCTGAAGTGGCCTGATTTCCCAAAATGAAGATCTGCCAGGATCAATGCTTGTTCCTCTTCCCAAAAGATGACCCTTTCGGGTGACAACCAAAAGGTATTTTGCAGGAAGGGGAAATAAAAAGGTGATTTCATGGCGCAAATAAACCGTAAAAATAATTGTTGATTATATATTTCTGATTATCCGTGTATAGTATTATTTTTATTCAAAATTCGTCCACCAAAACTCTATATTATGTCAGATTCTATGTCTTTTGAACAGGAAACAGAAAAAAAGCCGGGCAATCTGAAAGTCCTGACTTTATTAACTTTTATCGGATGCGGGTTACAATTGGTATTAACACCATTGTCTATCTGGTTTATGAGATTTTCTGAAAAAGCAGTCGAAGCAAATCCGGACGCTTTATCTAAAATGACACCATCTCAGCAAATGGATTATGAAAAAGGTAAACCTGTAATGGATGCCATGCTGGCTAATCAGCCGATTGTCTACCTGATGACTTTTATTGGCGTTGGCCTTTGTTTTTACGGTGCATTAACCATGCGTAAACTTAAGAAAGAAGGTTTTTATTTTTATGTACTGGGGCAGATCGTTCCAATCATTATTGGTTTGATATTCCTTGGTTTTAGTGTGCAGTTCAGTACACCTTCTTCCTATATTTTCGGATTGGGAATTCCGGCTGTCTTTATTGTTTTATATGGCCTGCATTTAAAATACATGACCAAATAAATTTCATAAAAAAGGCTGCAAATTTAACCTGCAGCCTTTTTTATTTTGCCTTGTTTAATTGCTCCTGCATTCTTTTTACCCTTTCTTCCAACCGTTCAGACGATAATGTATTTCGGTTTAGGCCATCTACAATAATGGGAAAACTGAGTGGGGTTAACCTAACAGGGTGGGTAATAATAATATCGCTTTTTTGAATTCTCTGTAAGGCATTCCGCAGCCTTAGTTCCTCCATTTGCTGGTCCATCACTTCAGTAAAAGCCTGTCTCAGTAATAAATTACCAGGTTCATATTCCCTTAGCACCCTGAACAACAGGGATGCTGAAGATTGTAAATGCCTTGCTTTTTTTTGCTCACCCGGAAATCCCTGAAATATCAAACCACCTATAACTGCAATATCCCTGAACTTTCTGCTGGCCATTTCAGCACTGTTGATACTTTTCTGAATATCTGCAAGCAGGTGTTGGTCGGACAACAACAGCTTTGCATTCTCACTGTCAAAAGGAATGGGCTGGTCGCTCAGTAATTCAAATCCATAGTCGTTCATCGACACTGAGAAAGTGATGGGCAGTATTTTACCAATCCGGTAAGCCAGTAATGCACTCAGGGCTTCATGCACCTGACGGCCTTCGAAAGGGTATACCAGTAAATGAAACCCGTCTTTATCTGCAATATGTTCAACCAGTAATTCATGGTATTGAGGAATATGAGATAAATCCTGCTGGATCTGAAAAAGAGGAGCCAGGCATTTCATTTCACGGCAGACATCTTCCTGTAAAGCCTGTGTAAATGTATGCCGGAGCACATCGCCCAGGTTAGCTGTGAGCGACATACGTCCGCCCATCCAGCTGGGTACAATAGACTTTTTAGCGGTAGAAGGTTTTACAATAGCACTCATGTCTTTAATGCCTACCAGTTCCAGGTTCCTGCCTGCCAGTGTAAATACAGTACCAGGTTCTAAGCGACTGATAAACCACTCTTCAATGACCCCTATAAATTTACCATTCATCAATTGCACCCGCATCATAGAATCACTGACTATTGTACCAATATGCATCCGGTGCCGCATGGCCATCCTTTTATTTCGGATGCGGTAAATGCCATCTTCCACTTCCACTTTTTTATATTCATCATAATGTTGCAGGGCATTACCACCCGTAGTAATATAGTGCAGTACAGATAACCATTCATCCCTTGTAATCTCATTAAAGCAATAAGTACTGCTGATTTCCCGGAAAATGTTTTCCGGTTCAAAGCCCTCACCAATAGCCAGGGTGCAGAGAAACTGGATCAGTACATCAAAACACAAGAGCAGGGGTTCTTTGCTTTCAATAATTTTTTCTTCGATGGCATTTTTTAAAGCAGCAGCTTCCACAAGCTCCAGTGAATGGGTGGGCAGAAAATAGATTTTACTGATATCACCAGGTTTATGTCCGCTTCTGCCAGCCCTTTGTAAAAAGCGGGCAACTCCTTTAGGGGAACCCACCTGAATTACGGTATCAACCGGACGGAAATCGACTCCCAGATCAAGACTGGCTGTACAAACAACGGCTTTCAACTTTTGGGTATGCAGGGCTTCTTCCACCCATAGCCTTAATTCCTGTTCAATACTGCCATGGTGAAGCGCAATAGCTCCTGCCAGATGGGGTGCCAGGTTTAAAATAGTTTGGTACCATACTTCACTCATCCCCCTTGTATTGATAAAGATGAGGGTAGTATTGCTTTGTTCTATGACAGGGATCAATTTATGGGCCATTTTAATACCTAAATGTCCAGCCCAGGGATAGGTTTCAATTTCATCGGGAATGATCGATTCTACTGTTATTTCTTTATGCAGGTTTGCACAGACCGTCCTCCCTTTTTGTGGTATTGGTTTTAATAAAACTTCCTGTGCCTGTTCCAGGTTGCCGATAGTGGCACTGATGCCCCATAGAGATGCAGGTTGACTGGTACAATGAATAATCCTTGAGATAGCCAGTTCTGTTTGAATGCCTCGTTTACTGCCCAGTAATTCATGCCATTCGTCTACTGCTATAAGATGAACAGATTTAAATACAGCCGGATAATTTTTCTGTGCCAGTAACAGGTGCAGGCTTTCCGGAGTAATAATCAGAATCTCCGGCATATTTACTTTCTGTTGCAGTCTTTCTTTGGTAGCCGTATCTCCATTCCGGATGCCTACCCGCCAGCTCATTCCCAATTCTGCAATAGCTTCTTCCATAGCTCGGCCAATATCTTTGGCCAATGCACGTAAGGGGGTAATCCAGATTAACTGTAAGCCATTATTTTTTCTGGAATGATAATGACCGGGATTTTGATTGATAAAACGAATGATGCTACCCAAAAAAACGGCATAGGTTTTACCACAACCGGTAGGTGCATTGACTAAACCGCTTTCTCCGTTTATAATATATTGCCAGGTTTCTTCCTGATAAGGAAAAGGTTTAAATTCCTTTGCTGCCAGCCAGCTTGCAATTATTTCATATCCCTTGGTTTCCAGCAGCTTCATTTCAGGTAATTTCAGTTTGTCTTTATGCTGCACAATTTATAAATTACAATCTTCTTCACCTCAATTCTTATTATGTTAGCAAAATTTTTTCGTTTACAGGAACATCAGACTACAGTTAAGACAGAATTACTGGCAGGGTTAACTACTTTCTCTACAATGGCTTATATCCTGGCCGTAAATCCTTTTATACTTTCCAAAACAGGTATGGATTTTAATGCGGTGATGGTGGCTACGGCTTTAACGGCTATTACAGGCACTTTAATCATGTCTTTATGGGCTAAGTTGCCCATTGCAGTTGCTCCGGGTATGGGATTGAATGCTTTTTTTGCTTATACCATTGTATTGGGAATGGGGTATACCTGGCAGTTTGCTTTAACAGCGGTATTTCTGGAAGGCATACTGTTTATTATTTTGTCATTATTGAATATCCGGGAAGCCATTATCAATAGTATCCCCACTGATATTAAGAAAGCGATTTCTGTTGGGATTGGTTTGTTTATTGCATTAATCGGATTGGTCAATGCCGGTATTATTGAAACAGGAATGGTGTCTGTGGGCAATCATCAGCTGGATGGGGTGATTGTTAAGCTGGGAAATATGAAATCAGCAGCTGTGCTGGTAGTAGTGGTTGGTTTGTTTGTAAGTGCCGCACTGCTGTATCGTAAATTCAATGCGGCTTTACTGGTAGGGATTATAGTGGCAACAGTGATAGGTATTCCCCTTGGGTTAACCCATTTGCCTGCTGATGGAAAACTGATCAGCCTGCCGCCTTCTATAGCACCGGTATTTTTTAAAATGCAGTTTTCCAGTATCTTTTCCTGGGATATGCTGATTATTTTATTTACCCTGTTAACGGTAAACCTTTTTGATACGGTGGGTACATTGATTGGTTGCTGCACTGCCGGGAATTTACTGGATGCTTCAGGCAAGATTCCCAATGTTAAAAAAGCCTTGCTGGCTGATGCCGTGGGAACAACCGCAGCTGCCATATTCGGAACAAGTGTGGCTACTGCTTATATTGAAAGCGCCAGTGGTATAGCTTCCGGAGGTAAAACAGGTCTGACTTCCTTTACTGTAGCTATGTTATTTGTACTGGCTTTATTTTTTGCCCCATTATTCTCTATTATTCCTGCTGCTGCTACTGCCCCGGCATTGATAATAGTAGGTTTTTTAATGATGCGGGAAGTGGTGCATATAGATTTTACTGATATCACCCATGCATTGCCTGCATTTCTGACCATTGTGATGATGCCTTTTACCTACAGTATTGCTGAAGGGATTGTTTTTGGAATGGTGAGTTATACGGCATTGAAAATCATGACCGGCAAATGGAGAGACGTAAGTATAACCATGTATGTGCTGGCGGTTTTATTCCTGTTTAGTATATTGATCAAGTAAGTTAATGCAGGATTTCAATTAATTATTCATGTTTCTTCATAAATAGTTTATCAAACCAGTGCAGTAATATTTCTTCCAGTTTAACAGCCAGTTTTTCTGTGGTATTACTAATGGTTTCCTGAACCTTTGGAATAGAAAATAAAATGGATACCCAACTATTCTTTACATTTTCTCCCGTTCTTTTAAAAAGGGTATTGCGCAGCAGTTGAGGAAATTGTTGCTGTAAATGGCTCCAGTTATGTTCCATTTTTTGTTCCATTTCAATTTTTCTGGAATGTAAAACTTCCATTTCACGGTCAATATCCTGTAGTGTATATATTTTCTTATTCATGGTCCTGTTGAAAATTTTGTTTGATTAATACCTGGATGGCAGGATTGATAAATAACTGTTTCCTGAATAACACACAAACAATCAGTACCAGTAAAAAAAAACCGGTAACAATACTAAATCCGGCTGCATAACTGTGTAAGCTTTCTCCCAGCAGGAATCCGATAGAAAGACCTCCGAATAAAAAAATAATGGTTAGTAAAAACATGGAGAGGATCAACCAGATAATCAGGCCGCTTACCTGTGCAGAGGTTTTTAATAATTCCAGTTTAAAAATACGGATACGCAGTTCTGCATAATCAGTCAGCAAATGCTTATTCTCTCTCAAAAATTCGAAAAGATCTTTAGAATTGTCTTCCATGATAAAAAATTATCAGGAAAGTTACATAAAACTACTGAGGGTAGCTTCTATAAAAAAAAGAGGGGTAACGAGAACGTTACCCCGGATGTTGTTGCGGTGCAATGCAACTTTGATTATGCCAACACGTAAATGGATCCTAATGAAATTGTGCAGTTTCTGTACTCTCATTCATGGCCACTGTAGAAGCACCATGCTGAACGGTATTCTGTACATAGTCGAAATAACCGGTACCTACAAAACTCTGGTGTTTCACTGCACGGAAACCCTGATCCTGTAATGCAAATTCTTTCTGTTGTAACTGAGAGAAGCCTGCCATTCCTTTTTCCCTATAGGCACTGCTCAGTTCAAACATAGAAGTATTCAGCGCATGAAAACCAGCAAGGGTAATAAACTGGAACCTGTAGCCCAATGCGGCCAGTTCTTCGCGGAAGCTTTCCATCTCTGTTTCATTCAGGTATTTTGCCCAGTTAAAGGAAGGGGAACAGTTATATGCCAGTAACTTTCCAGGGAATTTTGCATGGATAGCGTCTGCAAATTCTTTAGCAATTTTTAAGTCAGGTTTAGAAGTTTCCATCCAGAGCATATCTGCAAAAGGTGCATAGGATAAACCCCTTGAAATACATTGTTCCACCCCATTTTTTACATGGTAAAACCCTTCATTGGTTCTGTGGCCTTCAATAAAAGAATGGTCTCTTTCATCAATATCGCTGGTAATTAAATTAGCAGCTTCTGCGTCTGTTCTGGCAATGAGGATTGTAGGCACATTACAAACATCAGCTGCCAGTCTTGCTGCTACCAGTTTGTTGATGGCTTCCTGTGTGGGAACCAGTACTTTACCGCCTAAATGCCCGCATTTTTTAGCAGAGGAAAGCTGGTCTTCAAAATGCACACCGGCTGCACCGGCTTCAATCATGTCTTTCATCAGTTCAAAAGCATTAAGATTACCACCAAATCCGGCTTCTGCATCTGCCACGATTGGTTGCATCCAGTCCTTGCTGTTATCCCCGTTTACACTATCAATCTGCTCGCATCTCAGTAAAGCATTGTTGATTCTTTTAACCACTTGCGGAACAGAATTGGCAGGGTAGAGGGATTGGTCCGGATACATTTGTCCGGCATTGTTAGCATCAGCAGCAACCTGCCATCCGCTTAGGTAAATAGCTTCTAATCCTGCTGCCACTTCCTGCACGGCCTGATTACCGGTCAGTGCACCCAGTGCTCCTGTATAGGGCTGGGAATTCAGTTTCTGCCATAGCTTTTCGGCTCCAGCCCTGGCAATGGAATACTCGATTTCCACTTTACTGCGAAGTCTTAATACTTCTTCTGCCGTGTAAGGCCTTTGGATGCCTGCCCATCTCGGGTGGCTGTTCCAGTAAGCTGTTAATTGTTCAGCTTTTGTTAGTTTACTCATGTTGATTGGTTGATAGGTGATGTGATTACAGATAATTGTTAGGTTAAGGCATAGGGGTACTGATCGCCTGTTTTTGACAGCACGTAAAGTCCCTTTTCATAAAAATTAAAGTTTAATTAGTCGATCAGTTCATAAGCAGGAATGGTTAAGAATTCTGTGAATTTTTCCTGCAATACCAGCTTGTCGAATAAGGCAGTTGCTTCTGTAAATCTTCCTTTTTCAAATGCTTCCTCACCCACATAAGCCCTTATTTTTTCCAGTTCTTCGTTTCTTATTCTTTTATAACATTCAGCTGTAATGATTTTACCATTATCCAGTCTGGCTCCGGTTTTAATCCATTGCCACACCTGTGTGCGGGATATTTCTGCAGTGGCAGCATCTTCCATCAGGTTATAGATGGCAGCAGCACCATTTCCGCGCAACCAGCTTTCCACATACAATATTCCTACATTGATATTCATGCAAAATCCGGTTTCAGTAATCGTGCCTTCAGGTAATTTCAGCAGGTCTTTATCAGTACAGATGAAATCTTCCCTTTTTTTGGATTCAATCTGATTAGGTGTTTTCATATGCTGGTCAAAAACATCCATGGCAATAGGAACCAGTCCGGGATGTGCCACCCAGGTACCATCATGCCCGTCTTTCACTTCTCTTAATTTATCTGCCCTTACTTTTTCCAGTGCCTGTTCATTTTCTTCCAGGTTGTTTTTAATAGGGATCTGAGCTGCCATACCCCCCATTGCATGCACACCTCGCCTGTGGCAGGTTTTAATTACCAGTTGGGTATAGGCACGCATGAAAGGAACAGTCATAGTTACCTGGCCTCTTTCAGGGAAAGTATAACCGGGTACATTTTTAAATTTCTTAATAAAAGAAAATATATAATCCCAGCGGCCGCAGTTTAGCCCGGCACTATGGTCTTTCAATTCCCAGAGTATTTCATCTAACTGGAATGGAGCCAGGATTGTTTCTATCAGTACCGTTGCTTTGATGGTACCTTTTGGAATGCCAATATAGTTTTGCGCATATACAAAAATATCGTTCCATAAACGGGATTCCAGGTGATTTTCCAGTTTAGGCAAATAAAAATAAGGGCCACTGCCATTGGCAATCAATTGTTTGGCATTATGGAAAAAATAGAGCCCGAAATCAACCAGTGCACCACTCATTAAATCACCGTTTACTGAAATATGTTTTTCTACCAGATGCCATCCCCGGGGGCGAACCATCAGGGTAGCCACAGTTTCATTCAATTGATATTCTTTATCATTTTCGTTGGTATAGGTAATAGTTTTATTGATAGCATCTTTCAGGTTAATCTGTCCCTGAATGTTATTATCCCATCCGGGTGAGTTACTGTCTTCAAAGTCGGCCATGAAAACTTTAGCACCTGAATTCAGGGCATTAATAATCATCTTACGCTCAACCGGCCCGGTAATTTCTACCCGCCTGTCCTGCAGGTCCTGCGGTTCAGGGGCACATTTCCAATCATTATTACGGATATCAACTGTCTGTGGCAAAAAGGTAGGTAATATACCATGGTCAATATTTGCCTGTACCTGTTTTCTTGCAGAAAGGACTGATTTTCTGCGGGATTCAAAATGTTTATGCAATGCAAATAAAAACTTTACAGCATCCGGATTTAATATAGCTGCATATTCTTCTGTAAACTTTCCGGTAATCACCATTCCTTCGGGTGTTATGTATTTTTCAGTGGTTTGCAATGAGGTTAGCGTGCTCATGGATCGTTATTTTTTTACGAAGAAATAGAAAAATATTAAAAGAGAGAAATTTTCGCTAATAAATTTTATTTCTTTTTTTTCACACCACTTTTGTAGCTTTATCAAATGTTTAATAACAACGACAGTGTAAGATTGATATTTGGATTGAAAATCAAAACATTACGTCAACAGCAGGGACTTAATTTCCAGCAGTTGTCGAAGGTTACAGACATTGCCGTGTCTTATTTACACGATATAGAAAATGGGAAAAAATATCCAAAAGCGGATAAAATTATCACATTAGCCAAGGCATTAAAAGTGGATTATGACTATCTGGTTTCCTTAAATGCCACTAAAAGGTTGCAACCCATCATTGAATTACTGAACTCTGATTTTATGAATGTAATTCCCTGGTCGCATTTTGGATTAAACCCTTCTTCTTTACTGGAATTGTTTGCCAATACGCCGGATAAAGTAACTGCCTTTATCAGTACTTTATTAAAACTGAGCAGGAGTGTGCAGATGAGTAAGGAGAATTTTTATACTTCAGCACTCCGAAGCTTCCAGGATATACATGATAATTATTTTGAAGAGCTGGAAACAGCATCCCGCCAATTCAGGGTTAAAGCCAAAATGAAAGATGCATTACCTGTCAATGCAGAGATCATGGAACTGAACCTGAAAAAACATTTTGATATCAGTGTCGACAGAACGGCATTGTCTCACCAGAGCCCTTTGCAGGAAATACGATCCTATTATTCTATCTGTAAAAAAGTATTGTACCTGAATAAAGGACTAACTGCTACACAGGAGAAATTTTTAATTGGCAGGGAAATAGCTTTTCAGTTTTTAAACCTGCAACCCAGGCCTTACCAGACCATGGTGCAGGATGCAGAATCTTTTGATGTATTGCTGAATAATTTTAAAGCTTCTTATTTTTCTTCTGCGCTATTAATGCCGGAAGATATTTTTACGGAAGATATCAGGAAGATTACTTCTTCTCAAAAATGGACAGAGAAATCCTGGGTGGACCTGATTACAAAATATGATGTAACACCCGAAATGCTGATGCAGCGCCTAACCAATATTCTGCCCAGCCATTTTGGAATTGATCAGTTGTTCTTTTTGCGAATGAGCGGCACCGTAGCGGAGGATTATTATGACATGACAAAGGAGCTGCATTTATCACAACTGCATAATCCCTATGCCAATGCATTGAATGAACATTACTGCAGGCGTTGGGTAGCTATATCCAGTATGCAGGAAGTACATGATAAAATGCAGAACGACAATTATAAATCACCGGTAATACAGGCGCAAACCTCACAGTACTGGCAAACTCATAACCGTTATTTCTGCCTTTCTTTTGCCAAGCCTATTGCCAATTCCGATAAGATCAGCAGTGTTACTATTGGAATATTAATTGATTCAAAAAGTATTCAAACCTTACCCTTTATTAACGATCATACAGTACCCGTTAGAACCGTACATACGACTTGTGAAAGATGCGGAATTATGGATTGTAAAGAAAGGATTTACAATGCAGTATTTATAGAAAAAGACCAGGTTAAAAGTGAAGTGGAACAAGCATTGAAATTATTGGATAACTTATAAAGAATAATTAACTGATGGATTTGATTTGTCCGGAATTCTTTTTTATAAAATATAATTTTCTGTTCTCCTGATAATCGGTTTGTAATCTGTTGGTTTTATTAATTACCGGTCTTATGTCAAAATCATTAAACAGTTTAAACTTTTTTTCTGACAGGTAATAGTTCATTTCATTGCCATGTTCCTGCAGCAGTTTTGTAAAATGAAACATGGATTCATAGCCTTTAAAAACCATATCCCCGGGCCTGCCATTCAACAGGTTTCTGTATTTGTTCGTAACGGCAATGATCGTCTTGTCATTCCTGTTAAAATTATAAGGGGTGGTATAAATAATATCCACCGCTTTGCAATCTGGCTTATCCAGGTCTCTCAATGCATCCCAGTTAGGCATTCCCACAATTGTAGTGTTATAAGATCCGGCAGCAAGGCTTAAACTTTTCACCAGCCTGATACTGAAGTTTTCATTTAAAGAGCCACAAATGAGAATATTCTTTCGTGTACTATCCAGATATTGCAATGCCTGGTTAACTGTAAATGTATCACTGAGTTCAATGGTTTTCATTTTAAGGGGCAGGGAAGGTGTATTCCTTGCAATGTCAGAAAAAGCAGAAAGAATCCAGTTTTCAACCGCTCCTTTTCTTTTAAAGAAGAGAATAGTATTGGTACTGAAATTTCTTTGCAGGTATTTGTACAGTTCTTCGCAATGGGTTTTTAAGGTTGGGTTAATCACTGTAAAATAAGGATTGCCGCTTACACCTCCATTATTGGGTAAGGTGGAAGATATGAGCGGAATCTTTTTCTCAGCTGCAAAGCCTGCCAGTGTTTTGATATCTGCAATATTGTTAAAAGCTGCAATAATCAGGGATACCTGTTGCATGGGTTCCTGTTCCAGGATGGTATGTAAGGGTAATCCCGCATTTTTAAGGTCATAAAAATATACTTCAGCCTGTATCCCTTCATTTTGTAAGGAATCTACAGCCAGCATAACCCCATTGTAAAAATCCAGTCCGGGTAATATGTTTTTGGATAAAGTATTACCTGGTTTAATATCATTGCCATCAAATGCAGAATCCAGGTATACCGGAGCAAATACTGCAATCTTGTAAGGAACAGATTGTGCCATCAGCTTTGTATTGCAAACAAAGCCAAGCAGAACTATTACAATGAGATTCCAGGTGATGGTCTTCATGGCAAGGGTTGTTATTATCCGTTAAAATTAATTATTCCCATTCAATAGTGGCCGGGGGTTTACTGCTGATATCATATACCACCCTGTTAATTCCCCGTACATTGTTGATAATATCATTAGACAAATCTGCCAGGAAGGTATAAGGCAGGTGTGCCCAGTCTGCCGTCATCCCATCCACACTGGTTACTGCCCTGATGGCAACTGTAAATTCATAGGTTCTTTCATCACCCATTACCCCTACACTTTTTACCGGCAGCAAAATAGTGCCTGCCTGCCATACTTTGTCGTATAAATCGTTTTGTTTTAAACTGCGGACATATATATCATCTGCATCCTGCAGCAGTTTTACCCTTTCTTCCGTTACTTCACCCAATATCCTGATAGCCAGTCCCGGTCCGGGGAAGGGGTGCCGGAAAATTAATTCAGGTGGGATACCCAGTTCAATTCCCACTTTCCTTACTTCATCCTTAAACAAATACCGCAGTGGCTCTACCAGTTCCATTTTCATGCTATCGGGTAAGCCTCCCACATTGTGGTGCGATTTGATGGTCTGTGATGGCCCATGTACACTTACACTTTCAATTACATCCGGATAAATGGTGCCCTGGCCCAGCATTTCAATGCCTTCCAGTTTATGTGCTTCAATATCAAAAATTTCAATAAAGGTTTTACCAATGATCTTTCTTTTTTCTTCGGGGTCTGTTTTGCCAGCCAGTTTGGAATAAAAATGTTCTTTGGCATCAATACCTGTAACATTCAGGTCCAGCAGCTTATAAGTTTCCAGTACCTGTTCAAATTCCCCTTTCCTTAATACCCCATTGTCTACAAAAATACCAAACAGGTTTTTGCCAATCGCTTTGCTGATCAGGGTGGCAGCAACGGTACTGTCAACCCCACCGCTTAAAGCCATGATCACTTTTTTATTGCCGATTTTTTCTTTCAGTGCCTGAACAGTTTCCTGAATAAAGTTGGCAGGAGTCCAGCTCTGACTGCAGCCGCAGATATTTACCAGGAAATTTTTAATGATCTTTTTTCCTTCGGTGGAATGATATACTTCCGGATGAAACTGTAATCCGTATAAGGGAAATGTATCTGTAGTCGTTTTTTTGAAAGCAGCAACCGGAATACTTTCTGTGGTGGCCAGGATATCAAAACCTTCCGGAAGTTTTGCAATAGAATCGCTATGGCTCATCCATACCTGGGTATGATTGCTCAGGTCTTTGAGTAATACATCCTCACTGTGATTTTCAAGTATGGCTCTGCCGTATTCCCTTTTATTGCTTTTATCTACCCGCCCCCCGAATTCCTTTGCAGTTAACTGGGCGCCGTAGCAGATTCCCAGAACTGGCAGTTGCTGAATAAATGACAGAATATCCACGACAGGAGCATTTTCTTCATTCACACTAAAAGGTGAACCACTTAAAATGATCCCTTTTAAAGAAGGTTCGATAGTAAATTTTTTATGAAACGGAATGATTTCACAATAAACATTTGCTTCTCTTACAGCCCTTGCAATAAGCTGGGTATACTGACTTCCAAAGTCCAGAATTAATATTAAGGATTAACGGCAGTATCCGGTGTAGAAAGGTAGGGTTCCCCGTTTGTTTTTTAATTAACTTGCCCGTACAAATAACTGTTATGAAAAAGCTTATTTTCTTATTATTTGGGATGCTCGTTCTTGCCAGTTCCTGTGAACTGATGATGGCAAGGCATATTCATGGCGATGGTAAAATAATTACCGAAACCCGCAAAGTATCATTTGCTGATAAAATTAAACTGGCCGGTAGTTATGATATAGAACTGGTAAAAGGGAGTATTCCCGGAGTGGTAGTAGAAGCGGATGAAAATCTGTTGCCTTATCTTAAAACCCGTACAGAAGGGGATTGGCTGGTGATTAAATCTGATAATTTTATCAGCCTGGATCCCTCCAAGAAAATAAAAATCACTATCACTACAGAAAACCTGCGTGCAATTTCCATTGCAGGAAGTGGGAATGTTTTCGGAACTGATAAAATGTCCTGCAGTGATAAAATGGATTTAAGGATAGCCGGAAGTGGGGATGTAAACCTGAATATTAATGCCCCTAAAGTTTTTACTGAAATTGCCGGAAGTGGCAATGTTACGCTTGCAGGTGAAACTAAAGACCAGGAAATCCGGATAGCCGGAAACGGCGATTATCTCTGTCAGGGGCTCAAATCTGAAAATGCTGACGTACACATTGCAGGGAGTGGTGATGTAAGGGTTTTTGCTGAAAATAAACTCAATATCCGGATAGCCGGAAGCGGGGATGTATATTATCAGGGAAATGCAACAGTAGAACAACATATTGCCGGAAATGGACAAATTAAGAAAATACAATAAAAGAGGGGGGCTTTACGTTATCAGAGGGTAATAAAGCAAATAATTGAATTAGTAGGAAGAACTGGACTATCGTTCACTTGACAATAGATGGTTTTTTATACGATTCTTAAAACCCTTAACTACCCTCTTAATGGAAAAAGGTTTCAAGATCCTCTTAGCTGAAGACGAGCCTAAACTTAGTCAGGTAATTCAGGAAGAACTCACCAGACGGGGATATCCAACTGATGTTGCTTATGACGGTCAGGTTGCTGAAAAACTGTTCAGGCAAAACCAGTATTCGCTTGTATTACTGGATATTAATCTCCCCTATAAAAACGGGTTGGCCCTATGTAAAGAGTTCAGGGCAGTCAATAAAACTGTTCCTATCATCATGTTAACTGCACTTGGTGAAATTCAGGATAAGATAGAAGCATTTAACTTAGGGGCAGACGATTATATCATCAAGCCTTTTCAAATACCAGTCCCGAACCGGCAGTTTCTTCCATTGATATTGAAGACCTGAATATCAACTTCACCACTAAAACGGTTACCCGCGAAGGAAAGGAAATTCCGCTTACAGCCAAAGAATTTGCTTTATTGGTACTGCTGGCTCAGAACAGGGGAAAGGTTATTTCCAAGCAGGAGATACTGGAAAAAGTGTGGGACCTCACTTTTGATACCGGAACCAATACCATTGAAGTGCATATCAGTTTTCTGAGAAATAAAGTTGACAAGCCTTTTGAAGAAAAGCTGATTCAAACCAAACCTGGATTTGGGTATTTTATTAAATAGCCCCCTATGAACCTGAAGTTCAGATTAGCTGCTTTATATACATTATTTGTAGGGTTGATTATCGTGATCATCTCTTTCTCATTCTACTATTATTTCTCCGAATACCAAAGCTCTTCCCTGAACAGAAGTCTGCGGGATGAAGGAATTGTATTTTATAATCAGTATACCACTGTTAAAACCGGCCATAAAGATTCTGTATTTCCCATGTTGCGGAGTTTTAATATCCGCAGAAAAGCATTAGCTAAAGAACAGGTTACCTTACTGGATATCAATAAAAAAGTATTGTATTTTGAACCGGATACAGGTAATGTGGAACTCAATGCTGGTATTATTAAAAATTTTCCCCTTAATTCAGGTGAGGAACATTACTTCCAGTCGGGCGACCGGAAAGTTTTTGTCACTTTGCTGGATGATAAGTATTATGTGGCAGTTAGTGTAATAGATAAATATGGTATTGAAAGCCTGGGATTATTGAGACTGATCCTGATGGGGTTATTAATCGGTGGATTAATACTTACGGCTTTTGCTTCTTTTTTCTTTGTCAATGCAGCATTTAAACCACTGGCCAGTTTAAGTATGCAGATGCAGCTGACCACGGAAACCAACCTTACAGCCAGGGTACATGAGGGTAAAGGAAATGATGAGATACAACAGATTGCCCGCAATTTTAATGGAATGCTGGAAAGGCTGAACCAGTCCTTCGAATCCCAGAAAAGTTTTGTACACCATGCTTCCCATGAATTGAGAACACCCCTTACCACCATGCTTTCCCAAACGGAAATTGCATTATCCAAGGACCTGGATCTGGATGAACACCGTAAATTACTGGAATCATTAAGAGAAGACCAGGTAGGGATGATTGAGCTGACCAATTCCCTGTTATTACTATCTCAGTATGAAAAAATACAATCCTATTCCAAATGGCCCCAGTTACGCATAGATGAAGTATTGTATGAAACCATTGGCAGTGCCAGGAAAATGTTACCCGGAGTAGATATCAGTCTGGATTTTGCGAATATACCTGAAGATGAAAATGAACTGGTGATCCAGGGAAATGATGCCCTTTTGAAGGTAGGGTTTACCAACCTCATTAAAAATGCATGGCAATATAGTGCCGACAAAAAAGTAAAGGTTATTATAGATGCAACACCTGATTATATGAAAGTATATGTGGAGAATAATGGCAAACATTTATCCACTTCAGAAATAGAAAAACTGAAGGTTCCATTCTTCCGGGGTAGTAATGCTGCACATGTAAAGGGGTTCGGACTGGGCTTGTCCATCGTACAGCGTATTATTTC
>Ga0364887_10201_pt1 | contig 41368 bp, 36 predicted proteins | sample ExccelJu500001D4_4_FD_206924 | JGI IMG/M metagenome (GOLD analysis project Ga0364887, IMG submission 206924) | Enriched cells from Trout Bog Lake Hypolimnion, Wisconsin, USA - BchlTB.July23.5000.01.D4 | ecosystem: Environmental > Aquatic > Freshwater > Lake > Hypolimnion/Profundal zone | place...
GAAGTTAGCAAGATCATGCAAGTATCAGTTAAAGCAGTTGAATCACTGATGCACCGGGGAAAAGAAAATCTTCGAAAGATATTGGCAAATTATTATTCAAAACATGATTAATTAAGACGTATGAAAAGTGAAATTCAAAAGCTACTCGATATAGACAATACATTGAACAGTCTGGATGGTATTCGGCCAGTGGAAATTTCTCCTTTTTTTGTTACAAGGGTTCAGGGAAGACTGCAAAGCAAAGAATATAACCCATCAGGCAGGATGATGATCTATAAACCATTTTGGACGATAACGGTGTTGACAATATTCTTTGCGATCAATGTGTTTTTGTTAATACGGCAGCAAAGACAAAGCCGTATACCCAATAACGAATCTATTGCTATACAAAGCTTTGCTTCTGAATATCAATTAAATGCCACTACGAACTATTGATAAATTTATTGTATGCAAAATAATTTCCGAAATAAGCTATTGACAGGGGCAGTAATATTATTACTGCTGGCAAATGTGGCTAGCCTTGCCATCTATTGGTGGACAAACCGCGATAGAAAGGGTGAGCCTCGATCAATGATAAAGGGCCGAAGTGCTGCTGCACAGTTTTTAATTGATCAGCTAGAATTTGATACTGCTCAACAAAATGCATATGCCCAGTTGATTAAAGAGCATCAGGATAATACCAGGGGAATTTCTGAAGCGATACGGGATTCAAAAAAGCAGCTCTTTGATTTGCTGGCTGATGAAAGGGAGCAGCAATCAGGGGTCCGGCAAGCATTAGACTCAATAGGCAGGAATGAATCACTGTTGCAATGGAATACGTTTGAACATTTTAAGAAAGTCAGGGCCTTATGTAATGACCGGCAGAAGAAAAAATTTGATGCGATCATTCAGGAAGTCATAAGGATGATGGTAGCACAACATCCGGGTCCGCCACCTCCCAATAGGTCTGAGGGGGATCGTCCACCACCCCCAGATCAGCAACATGATCCTATGCAATCACCTGAACCTCCAAGATGAAAACTGTTATTGGGAAAAAGTAATTTCTCAAATTGGCCAGTAAAGAGCCTTTTTCCCAAATGGATCAATTTAACAAATTGGATAAGAATGATTTTTGAGTGAAGCACGTCCAATTGAAAAGCATAATTGAAATAACCTATTTTTTAAAAACAAAAAAAAACTGAATGAAAAAGCGATTTATTTTGATTACCGTACTGACCATATTGTATGGTCATTCCTTAATGGCGCAACAGCCTGGTAATACACCCCCCAAGCCGCCTTCTATTGAAGACAGATTGAAGCACCTCGATGAACGACTTTCAAAAGAAATCAATTTGACAGCTGAGCAAAAGAAAAAAATTGAAGTTGCATTTAAGGACTTTTTTATCAAAGCAGATAAGTTGCATGATAAAATGCCTCCACCACCACCGCCTCCAGCACCTGGCAATAAGGCAGAAATGGATAAATTAAGTAAGGAAAGAGATAATGCGATTCAACAGGTATTGTCTGCAGATCAGTTTAAAAAGTATGTTGAAATTGAAAAGACTTTGAGACCGAAGCCCCCGGTAAATCAGCCTCCTGCACCCCAGGCCAGTCATTAATTTGATGGATAGATGCATACCTAAATACCGTTGAACAATAGGATATTAAGCTCTTTGTTCAACGGTATTGATTATTTATATACTTGTAGTTGAATTATATCAGTATTCGGGATTAGTAGGTAAGTGGATAAAAGCTAAACAGGCGGACAATCAGCTGTTTTTGGTGTATTGTTGAATGGGTGGATATTTATGATCATATAAAACCCCCCGTTAAGCCTTTGATTTTGTTTTTTGAAAATCTGGTATATATCTAGATTGTGAAAACCTAATAGTACAGGTCCCATTTTTAGTGCACCCCCTATCCATAATTGTCCCTGTGTATTCAGCTGAACTGGTAAATATACCCCCCAGGAATTGGTTTCCCATCTTGGGGTGACCGTCAGGAAATTCAGTTCTCTTGTTTTCAGTTTCACTTGGTCGGTGGGTGAAAATAAGTTGATGTTTAACTGACCATTGATATAAAAAAAGTTACCCAGATTTCGATCGGCAGACAGTAACAAGCGGGTAGGATTAGCTATAGTGAAAATGCTGTTGATATCTTTTATCGTATTAAAATTGGGGGTGATAGAGTCTCTAAGCTGTCTTAAGACAGTGATATGCTGAAGCTTGTTTTCAAGTACAGCTGAACTGGTATTAGTAACAGGGCTGGATGCTGTAAATGAACCTGATGACGGCACGTAGCGGTTTGCACCCAGATCCATTAAACTAATCCCGAATTTCCAGTCGTAATTTGTAACGCTTATTGGATCTCTTTCCAATGGTGGTAAAGCCCGAATCAAATATTCAATACCAAAACTGAAATTCAAAGCCGTTAAAGTATTTTTAAGGAAGGTCTTTACATTTGAGATATTACTGGAATGGCCATCTAATAGATCATAGTTTTTCGAATATTCTGCCGTAAAATCAGCATTGGTAACGATAAAATTTGGAACATTATTGACAGACTGGTCTAAATAACGTATTCCATTAATATTGCCGTGTGCTCCCGAAATACCACGCATGATGCCAATAGTTATACCACCGCTTAATCTGGATGTCGTATTTTCAGAAAATAGCTGTGCATAATTAAGATCACCTTCCAGCCAACTATTACTGGTACCATAGCCATTAAAATAACCTATGTCTTTATTAAGGTGCAGAAAACTATTAACCGAGTTGATCGTATCCTGATACTTAAAAGCGGAAATTGATATGTCATTATAACTGCGACCTCTTAATGCAAATGAAAATGCCCTATTTTTTCCGGCATTGAAGCGGAAATTAAAAAGGTTAAGGTCCATATTATTGTGCAGATATCTTGGTTGTAAGCCATTGGTTAGGTATATAGCAGAATTGATATCATTACGAACTGAAAAATTTGCAGCAGTTAAAAGTGTATTACTGTTACTCGCCTGTATTGAAAGCAGGCTTAAATCCCATGGATTAACATTGTTAACGGTACTGGCTGGGTTATTATACATTCCAGTTACTCCGGAATAGGATGAGCCATTAAGTGCATGGTAATTCTGCGCTTTTAACCATATACAACTTAAAATAGACAGAAAAAGGAAAAGTGTTTTTTGCATTTGTATTTTCATGGTGAGCTTAAGATTACCAAAAGTATGAAACAGTGACCTCAGGTGGGTTTATTGTGCAATCAATAATATGCTTTATTGTTTCTGCTACAGCAATTATTGGGCCTTTTAATGATAAAAATCAAAATTTTTATATCCCAAAAAAGCTGTGATGAAACAGATACATGTATCTGTTTCATCACAGCTTTCAAAAATAAGAGGGTATTAATTGGTTTTATTATAATTTCTCACCATGTTGACTCCAGTCCAGTCCATCTTTTTCTTCCTCTGCAGAAACCCTGAGCGGGCTGATCTTATTTGTAATGATAAGAAGAAGATAGGAGCCAAAAAATGCAAAAAGAGAAACACCAATTACTGCAATGATATGAACAATGAATAATTTGGTTTCACCAAAAATGAGTCCATTATTTACAACTGAGCTATTGATACTCTTATGCGCAAAAACAGCTGTAAGGATCATACCTGTGATTCCACCAACACCATGACAAGGAAAAACATCAAGTGTGTCATCCAATGAAGTTTTAGTTCTCCATTCAACCATCAGGTTACTTACAATACTAGCAACGATACCCACTGTTAAAGAGTGTGGGATGCTGATATACCCTGCTGCTGGTGTAATGGCAACCAATCCTACCACTGCGCCGATGCAGGTTCCCATGGCACTTGGTTTACGACCTCTTACAGCGTCGAAGATGATCCAGGCAAAAGCTGCTGCGGCTGAAGCAGAAGTTGTGGTTGCAAGAGCTGTTGCAGCGAGTGTATTGGCGCCAAGTGCAGACCCTGCATTAAATCCGAGCCATCCGAACCATAAAAGACCTGTTCCAAGCATTACATATGTTATTCTTGCAGGGTTATGTCCGGGTTCGCTTCTGCGTTTTAAAAAGAGGGCACTTGCCAAAGCAGCCCATCCTGCACTCATGTGTACAACGGTACCGCCTGCAAAATCTAATACTCCAAATTTAGATAAGAGGCCATCCGGATGCCAGGTTGCATGGGCCAGGGGTGAATAAATAAACAAACTAAAGAGAACTATGAAAAGTATATAGGAAGTGAAACGAATGCGTTCTGCAAAAGCACCAGTGATCAAAGCTGGTGTAATTATGGCAAATTTCAATTGATAAAAAGCGAAAAGTACAACGGGAATGGTTGATGCCAGTTTAATACTACCATCGGCGGAGGTAATTGGACTGGCCTCTATTACCCCTTTCATCATAAAATAAGTACTAGGATCACCAATGATACCACCAATAGATTTGCCAAAGGCAAGACTGAAACCTACAACAACCCATAGAATACTAATGATGGACATGCAAATGAAACTTTGCAGCATGGTAGATAGCACATTTTTCTTACTTACCATTCCACCATAAAAGAATGCAAGTCCGGGAGTCATGATTAAAACGAGCCCGGTAGCACAAAGCATCCATGCAATATCTGCAGCATTTAGATCTGGATTGGCTTTAACAGGTTTTGGTAAACTGGGAAAAAACAAGCTTAATACAATAATGGCAAGAAGGATAATAAAAGGAATCAGGGCTAATCTGCGGGTCATTGACATAAACAAACAATATTTAATTCATTACATTGAATAGATATTTTGCAAAGATTGCAGCATTTTTTTAGAATTCCATGACATATTTATTTTGTTTATTTGAAAATCTATTACCAAAATGACAATAAATAGAAAAGACCCGGCATGCCGGGTCTTTTCTATTTAAATAAAGCGATATGTTATTTACCAGGATAAGCTTTTAATGCCATTTCAAGACAATCCATTGCTTTATTAATGTGATCCTTGTTTAGGACATAAGCCAAACGGACTTCTTTTTTCCCCAGGCCTTCAGTTCCATAGAATCCGGTTGCCGGTGCAAGCATAACGGTTTGCCCTTCATAATTGAAGGATTCGAGCAACCACTGACAAAAATAATCAGCATCATCAATGGGCAATTGTGCAATGGCATAAAATGCACCCCCGGGATTGGGACAGAAGACACCATCCATTGCATTGAGACGGTTAACTATCAAGTCTCTTCTGGATTTATATTCTGATTTGGTCGTGTTAAAATAATCAGCAGGCAGATCAATAGCTGCTTCACCAGCTATTTGGGCAAAACTGGGTGGACTTAATCTTGCCTGAGCAAATTTCATGACCGTATCCAGTACTTGTTGGTTTTTGGTGACCAGTGCTCCAATTCTTCCACCACAAGCACTATAACGTTTACTGATAGTATCCATGATCAGCACATTATTGTCAATTCCTTCCAGGTGCAGGGCACTGATTTGTTTGCCTTCGTAACAAAATTCCCGGTATGCTTCATCAGAAAAAAGGTATAAATTATGCTTCAAGACAATTTCTTTTAGCGCCAGCATCTCTTCTTCAGTATACAGATACCCTGTAGGATTATTGGGATTACAGATCAATATTGCTTTGGTACGCTCAGTTATCTTTTTCTCCAGTTCCTCCATCGGTGGTAGTGCAAAGCCGGTTTCAATTGAAGAAGTAACAGGTACTACTACAACCCCTGCTGCAACTGCAAATCCGTTGTAATTGGCATAAAACGGTTCTGGTATTATTACTTCATCTCCTGGATTTAAACAGGCCAGGAATCCAAACAGGATCGCTTCACTTCCTCCTGTTGTTATGATGATTTGTTGTGCATTTACATCAATGCCCACTGAGCGGTAATACCCGGTGAGCTTTTTACGGTAACTTTCATTACCTGCACTGTGACTGTATTCCAGTATTTTGAAATCACTGTTTCTAACTGCGTCTAATACCAGTTTAGGCGTTTCTATGTCTGGTTGACCAATATTCAAATGATACACTTTGATACCTTTTTTCTTCGCAGTCTCTGCGTAAGGGACCAATTTACGGATTGGAGAAGCGGGCATTGAATGGCCGCGTTGGCTTATAGATAACATCAAACAAAGATAGCAGGCCTGAGTTGTTTTCAAAAGAAAAACGCTGCCATTATTGACAGCGCTTTCCTTTTGAAATAAGTATTGAGCTTTTGTACATGATCATATCACTTCTCCTTCGATCGTAAGTATTACAGGTTCATCACTATCTGCAAATTTAACTGTCACTTTCTTGCTGAAACTGCCTTTTGATTCTGCATTATAAGTCACTTTTATTTTTTCACTTTTCCCTTTTGGAATGGGTTCTTTGGGATAATCAGGAGTAGTACAGCCACATTCAGCTGTAGCAACCTCAACTATAAGGGGCCGATTATCATTGTTTATGAAACCAAATGCAAAAGTTACAGGTTTCCCCTTTTTAATTTTCCCAAAATTGTGATGGGTAGTTTTGAACTGGATATTTGTTTGTCCAAAAGAATAAACTGAAGCTAAAATGAATAAAATAAAAAGAATTTTTTTCATAATGGAACTGTTCATTAATTGTTGGAAACAGATTTTAATTGTTGGGTTCCTGTGTTTGCTGGAGCTGGTGTTGTTGGAACTGTAAATGTTTCGCCATTGAATGTTACCACCTTACTTAATCCCTTAGTAGATCCAGAGCTTAAATAAATGGTTGCAACCTTATTGAAAGTTCCCATGGTATTACCGTTAAAGCCCAATGTTACCTTAACAGAATCACCAGGTGCAAAACGCTGGCCTTTTACATATTCAGGGGTTGTACATCCACATCCCACCTGTATATTATCCAGTGAAGCGGAATCCATTCCTTTATTGGTGATGAAAAGTGAGTATTTTACAGGCTTGCCATAGGGTATTTTACCAAATGAATAATTGGAATTAGATATTCCAAAAAGTGAATTCACATCTTTTGGAGTTGTGGAAGTTTGAGATTGGGCATTGCTCATTAGAAAAAATGCTGCAACAATAATGACTATTCTTTTCATAAGTAAATCTGATTTTTAGTCTTGTAAAATTAAAGAATAATATTTGGCCTGCGGGTTAATCAATAGCAAAATAGTGACCATTGGGGCATTTTTTTAAGTTAAAGTCCTTAAACTGTTAAACTTAATCATTGTACAGTCAATCCTTTTAGTAATTTCATGGATACCTTAATTATTATTTTTGCAGGATGGAACAAACAATTACCTTGGCATATAAAGACGATATGCTTTCTTACGAGGGTTTCAGGAATCAGGTATTGGAAGATTACCGGATAGCAATGTTAAGCCGGGAAGCCAGTCTGATCGGTCGCCGTGAAGTATTGACAGGTAAAGCTAAATTTGGCATTTTTGGGGATGGAAAAGAAATTGCCCAGATTGCAGCGGCCAAATTTTTTAAAGCTGGTGATTTCAGGGCTGGTTATTACAGAGACCAGACCTTTATGTTTGCAGCAGGACTTGCAAGTGTGGAACAATTCTTTTCTCAATTATTTGCTGATCCTGAAATTACAAATGACCCATTTAGTGCAGGTCGTCAGATGGTTTCTCATTTTGCAACCAAACAGGTAGATGAACATGGTAAATGGTTGGATCTGGCAAACCGTAAGAATATTTCTTCCGATATGGCGCCAACTGCATCCCAAATGCCAAGAGCGCTGGGATTGGCATTTGCCAGTAAATGTTTCAGAAATACGCCGGAACTCCGTTCTTTCGATAATTTAAGTCATAATGGCAATGAAATTTGCTTTTGTTCTATAGGCGATGCAGCAACCAGTGAAGGTCATTTCTGGGAAACGGTCAATGCAGCTGGTGTCTTGCAGGTTCCACTGGCTATTTTTGTATGGGATGATGGGTATGGGATTTCTGTTCCTAAATCCTTTCAAACCACCAAAGGTTCTATTTCTGCAGCCCTTGAAGGCTTTCAAAAAAGAGCAGATACCAATGGTATAGAAATATACAAATTGAAAGCATGGGATTATGCGGGTATGTGTGAAGTGTTTGAAGAAGCGTTGCAAAAAATGAGGGAAACCCATACACCTGCATTATTTCATATTGAAGAAGTTACCCAGCCACAGGGGCATTCCACCAGTGGTAGTCACGAACGGTATAAAGATCCTAAAAGGCTTGAATGGGAAAGAGAATGGGATTGTATCAAGAAGTTTAGAGAATGGATCATATCCAATAATATAGCTACTCATGATGAACTGTTTTCAATCGATTATGAAGCTAAAAACAATGTGCGTGATGCAAAATCGAGAGCCTGGGCAAAGTTTCTCAATCCCATAAAAGAACTTGTCAATAAATGCTCCGGATTGCTTAGTCAAATTGTGGTAAACGATGCGCCAACTTTCAATTATATCCAGCAATTAGCATCAGATTTACAACATAATGTAGAACCGCTTCGCAGGGATATCCTGAGGACCTTATCCCTGGTTATGGAAGTGGCTCCTTATTCACCTTCATATCCCGAGATCAAAGCCTTTTATGACCAGTTACTAGCTGAAAATAAAAGCAATTATAATTCTTACTTATACAATGAAGGCCCAAAAAGCGCCTTAAATGTGGAAGTCATTAAACCCCTGGTACAATTTGATGCCCCAACTGTAAATGGTTATGAAATCCTGAATAAATATTTCGATTCTCTGTTTCAGCATAATCCATTGGTTTTTGCTTTTGGGGAAGATGTTGGCCAGATAGGTGATGTGAATCAGGGTTTCGCTGGGTTACAGGCGAAACATGGCATACAGCGTATTTTCGATACAGGTATAAGGGAGCTGACTATTATGGGGCAAGCTATTGGTCTTGCACTTCGGGGATTAAGGCCAATTGCTGAAATTCAGTACCTGGACTATTTACTATACGGTCTTCAACCGCTTAGTGATGATGTTGCAACAACCCATTTTCGTACAAAAGGTCAGCAAAGTTGCCCGGTTATAATACGTACCCGCGGTCATAGACTGGAGGGTATTTGGCATAGTGGCAGCCCATTGGGTATGATCATCAATGCATTAAGGGGTATGTATGTTTGCGTTCCCAGGAATATGGTACAGGCTGCAGGTATGTACAATACTTTATTGAAGAGCAATGACCCCGCCCTTGTCATTGAATGCCTTAATGGTTACAGGCTAAAAGAAAAGTTACCGGTAAACCTGCTCGAATTCAATGTGCCTTTAGGTATTCCTGAAGTAATAAGAGAGGGTTCAGATATAACGGTGGTTTCCTACGGCAGTACACTACGGGTTATTCAGGATGCTGCAGAAAGATTGGAAAGACACCATATCAGTTGCGAAATAATAGATGTTCAAACCCTTTTGCCTTTTGATATTCATCATAAAATTGTAGAATCACTTAAAAAGACCAACAGGATCATTTTCATTGATGAAGATGTGCCAGGTGGTGCAGCCGCTTATATGTTTAACCATGTTTTGGAAGAACAGAAAGGTTACCAATGGCTGGATGTTTCTGCCCGAACCCTTACAGCAAAAGCACACCGTCCGTCTTATGGCAGTGATGGAGACTATTTCAGTAAACCTAATGCAGAAGAGATTTTCAATACCATCAAAGAAATGGTAAATGAATAGTCCAGAATTGTTTATTTCAAAAAAAGGAAACTGATATCAGTGTCTGGTATCCAGCATTCTTTTTTTCTTCCAAACCAATTATAGCGATTGCGGGCAATAAAATGATAGATACCGTTTCTTAGCCAAGCGGGTATAATGATCAAACCGTAAAATACTGGCCAGGGAAATGTCAGCTTTTTTGCGACCCTTAAAGCTGCGGTAGACGCTGTAGTAATAGTATTGTGTTCCAGTAATATAAAAGAATTCAGGTGCGTATCATTTAAACCATACTGATGTAGTATTTTCTTCCCAAATTCACCTTGTAGTGATGCAAATCTGAAATGTTTGTATTTATCTCTTCTTATTACAAACAATACACTGGATGAACAGAGATTGCATAAGCCATCGAATAATATTACAGAATGCAGTTCCTGATAATCATTTTGCATACTGTAAAAATACCAAAGAAATGCAGGAGTTTAGAATCTGGAACTGCCCGTTAACTTTGATTTCCATTTGAAGAAATAAACATGTAAAAATGAGTACAACCGAAATATAAAAAAAGCCCCGATAGTCAGGGCTCTTTATATTTCGATGCTACAATGTTTGCAAACCGGATTATCCCATATTATGGAATACTTTATTGACATCTTCATCTTGTTCCAAACGATCTATTAATTTGCTGATTTCTTCAGCCTGTTCATCAGTTACAGGTACGGTAGTAGTAGGAATCCATTCCAGCTCAGAGCTGATAGGTGTAATGGATTTGTCTTCCAGGGCTTTTTGAAGTTTGCCAAAATCAACAAAAGCGCATCGGAGCACAAGGATAGGATTTTCGTGATCATCAACACTTTCACCCAATTCATCCAATCCAAAATCAATCAGTTCCAGTTCCAGGTCTTCGAGGTTAATACCTTCAGGTTTTAATTTAAAGACGCCCATTTTTTTAAACTGAAAACTTACACTTCCACTGTTGCCCATGGCCCCACCACCTTTATTAAAATGACTCTTTACATTGGCTACGGTACGTACATGGTTGTCTGTAGCAGCTTCCACCAGCAGGGCTACACCATGAGGTGCATAGCCTTCGTACATGATTTCCTCATAATTCGTGGTATCCTTGCCCATTGCACGTTTAATGGCAGCTTCTACACGGTCTTTAGGCATGCCCACACTCTTGGCATTCTGAAAACATCTACGTAATGCAGGATTGGTTGCAACATCAGGTCCACTGGCTTTAACAGCTATTACAATTTCCTTACCAATACGCGTAAACTGTTTTGCCATCCTGTCCCAACGGGCAAACATGGTCGCTTTTCGAACTTCAAAAATCCTTCCCATATACAATCTTCGTTTTAATATTCGTTAATCTGAAATAATACCCCTTTTACCTACCAAATGCAGGGGTTTCAAAGACTTACCTGTTTCCTGATTTTAGAGTCGGGTAAGCGGTTCAGGGCTGCAAAATTAGCAGATTGTGCTCTACAAACAAAAAACCCCGCAAATGAGCGGGGTTTTTTGTTTGTAGTATACTAATTATTCAAAGTCAGATGCATGTGGAAGAATCTCTCCGGGATTCTGCAGCTTACTGTTCTTTTTGCTGTAATTGAAATAAATGATCAATCCTAAGATCATCCATCCCAATGCACTCAATAAGGTGGTACCCCATAAACTTACGATCATAGCAGTACACACCAGGATTCCTAAAATAGGCACGATAGGTACCAGTGGGGTCTTAAATGGACGAACCAACGCTGGATCTGTTTTTCTTAAAATGATTACCCCCAGACAAACCAGTACAAACGCCAGAAGAGTTCCTATACTGGTCAAATCTCCTGCAACACTGCCTGGTACAAAGCCTGCAAACAAGCCTACAAAAACAAACAGAATGATATTGGACTTATAGGGTGTTCTGAATGTGGGATGCAAATCAGAGAATACTTTTGGTAATAAACCATCGGTACTCATGGTATAAAATACACGGCTTTGGCCCATCAGCATCACCAGGATCACTGAAGAAAAACCAGCCAATATAGCAATGGTTACTAGTTTTGCCAGCCATCCGAAACCATGCATATAAGTTTCTATCGCATATGCTACTGAAGCTTCTTTACCAGCTTTTACAAAATCGGTAAAAGGAGCAACACCTGTTAATACCCAAGAGAACAGGATATAAAGAATGGTACAAACTACCAATGAACCCAAGATTCCAATTGGCATATCTTTTTTGGGATTCTTTGCTTCCTGTGCTGCTGTACTTACTGCATCAAATCCAATGAATGCAAAGAATACAATCGCCGCACCTTTCAATACACCACCCCAGCCATGATTAAAGAATCCGGCATAACTATAAAGTGTGCCATCGGGTTGTAAAGCATCTTTGGCATCAGCAGGAATCAAATAAGGAGTGTGGTTTTCACTTTTTATAAAGCTCCAGCCAATAGCAATAAACACCATTACGATAGCTACTTTGATAAAAACAATGATCGCGTTTACAGTTGCAGATTCCTGTGTTCCTTTGATCAGTAATAGAGATAGGAGCAATAATATAAACAATGCAGGACCATTGATGATGCCATAGTGCATAACGCCAGAAGAGTCCAGTGCCTTTTCCAGCGGAGAGTGGCACCACTCAAAAGGTATACTTTGCCCCAGTAATTTATTTAAAAACTCACTCCAGGCGATACTTACAGTTGCAGCACCCAAAGCATATTCAAGTATTAATGCCCAACCAATGATCCAGGCTATGATTTCACCCATTGTTGCATATGCATAGGTATAGGCACTTCCTGCTATTGGGATGATACTGGCAAACTCCGCATAACATAACCCCGCAAATGCACAACCAATTGCAGCTATGATAAAAGATATTGTTACAGCAGGTCCTGCATGACCTCCTGCTGCTGCAGCAGTCCTTACAAATAAACCGGCTCCGATAATTGCACCTATTCCAAGAGCAATTAAATTACCGGCACCCAGGGATCTTTTTAAGCCTTTTTCTGAATCATCGGCCTGTGCCAATAAAGTATCTAAAGATTTTTTTCTGAATAGACTCATAGTACAGTGGTTAAGTTAAATGATTTTCTTTATGGCAAAATACTGATTTAATCGTTTCCTGCAGGAAAAGATTTATGAAACTGCCTGAATATGCTGCATTAAAACATAATTACTATATTGCCACATTAATTCAACCCTGCATGAAAGGCAACAGACTTACCTTATATATATTCCTTGCAATGGTTATTGGAGTTGCACTGGGTTATATAGTACATGAAACGGCATCAATAGAATCAGCAAAAGCGTTTGCAGGCAATATTAAATTACTGGGTACCATTTTTATCAGGCTGGTAAAGACTATTATAGCTCCCCTGGTGTTTTCTACACTGGTTGTTGGTATTGCAAAAATGGGGGATCTTAAAACGGTAGGACGAATTGGGGGTAAAGCCATGATCTGGTTCATCTCTGCCTCCCTTGCCAGTTTACTGCTGGGCATGTTCCTCGTAAATCTTTTTCATCCCGGTTCATATATCGATCTTGGTCAGGCCGACACCGCCGGCTTAAAAGACCTGGTTGGTAAATCTTCAGAGTTTTCTCTTCAAAAATTTGTGGAACATGTTGTGCCATCCAGTGCGTTCGAAGCACTGGCTACCAATGAGATCTTGCAGATAGTGGTCTTTGCTGTTTTTTTTGGTATTGCTGCAGCGGCTATCGGGGAAAAGGCGTTACCGGTCATCAAAGCATTTGATGCTATTGCACATATCATTTTAAAGATCGTTGGCTATATCATGGCCTTTGCACCTCTTGGTGTGCTGGGAACACTTGCAGCCGTTGTGGCAGAAAAGGGATTAAGCATATTCAGGTTCTACCTGGTTTATTACGGCTTTTTTGTACTGGGCATTTTACTATTGTGGGTATTATTAAGCACTGTAGGATTGATCATTTTAAAAGGCCGGATGAAAGAGCTGCTTGTTCGTATCGGCAATCCTTTACTCATTGCCTTTAGTACAACCAGCAGCGAAGCTGTATTTCCCAAACTTACCGAAGAACTGGAAAAATTTGGCTGCAAGGAACAGGTGGTCAGCTTTATATTACCGCTTGGCTACTCATTTAACCTTGATGGGAGTATGATGTATATGACTTTTGCAAGTCTGGCCATTGCACAAGCTTATGGAATACATCTTCCTTTAGGAACTCAGCTCACCATGCTTCTGGTATTGATGCTCACCAGTAAGGGAATTGCCGGTGTGCCCAGGGCATCCCTTATTATTGTACTTGCAACCTGTTCCATGTTTAAAATTCCTCCTGAAGGGGTTGCCCTGATTTTGCCTATAGACCATTTTTGCGATATGCTTCGAAGTATGACCAATGTATTAGGTAATGCATTGGCAACTACGGTAGTTAGCAAATGGGAAGGAAACCTTGAAAATCCAACTAATATTTAAACGAAAAACATGTCATCGATTTTAATGTCCTTTGAATTTCACCAGTTACTCCAACCGCAGTTTTATATTGACAATGGAGGTCTATGGTTGCTTTTATTTATTGTCTTTGCCGAAACGGGTCTGTTTGTAGGATTCTTTTTACCAGGAGACAGTCTCTTATTCGTAGCAGGTATATTCAGTAATAAACTGGCTGCCTATTTATTTGACACGGGAAGTGATGTGCTGAATTTAGTAATGATCATATCAATGGTAAGTGTTGCAGGTGTTTTAGGTAATACCACAGGATATTTTTTTGGTAATAAAGTTGGTCATGCCATGTATTCCTGGAAAGAGAATGTGCTTTTCAAAAGACATTATTTGCATCAGGCGCATGATTTTTATGAAAAGCATGGCGCAATCGCTGTTGTCTTTGCCAGGTTTCTTCCCATAGTAAGAACATTTGCCCCTATCATAGCGGGCATAGTTGAAATGGACAAAAAGAAGTTTTCGTATTTCAATATTGTAGGTTGTATTGCATGGGCAACAACAATGATTGCAGGTGGCCATTATCTGTATAAATTCTTTTTAGTAAAATATGGATTTGACCTCACACTTCACCTGGAAGTAATAGTCCTTGTTATTGTTTTGGTTACTACAGCTCCTGTCATCTTTAAAATCATATTCGGTAAACGAAATCATACGAACTAATCATACAACAGCATAATCAGCAGGTATGAATCAAAAGCAACAATCTGTTTTTTCGATCACAGTACTGGTAGGCGCATTGGGTTTTTTTGTAGATGTATATGATCTGTTGCTTTTCGGAATTATCCGAAAACCCAGTCTGTCTGCTTTAGGACTGCCGCCAGATCAAGTATTTGCCCAGGGTGAAAATATTTTAAGTATCCAGATGATTGGTTTACTGGCCGGTGGAATTGTTTGGGGAATCATGGGCGATAAGAAGGGCCGGTTAAGTGTTTTGTTTGGAAGCATATTGCTTTATTCTGTTGCCAATATAGCCAATGGATTCGTTCAGGATGTACATCAATATACCTGGATGCGCTTTATTGCTGGAGTAGGACTTGCCGGTGAACTTGGTGCCAGTATCACACTTGTCAGTGAAATATTACCCAAAGAAAAAAGAGGGATCGGCGCTTCAATTATTGCAGGTCTGGGTATTATGGGTGCAGTAACTGCCTTTTTTGTCAAAGAAAATTTTAACTGGCGAACCTGTTATTTTATTGGTGGTGGAATGGGATTGCTGCTGCTGGTTTTGAGGGTAAGTATTTTTGAGAGCAAAATGTTTGATCAGGTTAAAAAGATGCAGGTGCAAAGGGGCAATTTCCTGATGTTATTCAATAATAAGGAACGCTTTTTACGTTATTTACGATGTGTACTTATTGGTTTACCTGCATGGTACGTAATAGGTGTACTGGTAACCTTCTCTGATAAATTTGGTGATGAATTCGGTATCAGGAATATTGATCCCGGAAAATCTATTATGTTTCAATATATGGCCATTGCTTTTGGCGATTTATCAGTAGGCCTCCTCAGCAATTATTTAAAAAGCCGTAAAAAAGCATTGTATATTTTTTATGGCATCACTATTTTTTTTACCATATTATTCTTTTTGCAGCATGGTGGCACAGCCTTACACATGTATCTGATCTGCGCCGGATTGGGATTTGGAACAGGGTTTTCTGTCGTATATATCACCATGTCTGCCGAACAGTTTGGAACCAATCTGAGAGCCACCACTGCCATATCTGTTCCCAATATGGTACGAGGGGCATTGCCACTCATTATTCTGCTATTCAAATGGCTGCGAACCCTCACCAATGATTATGTTACTGGTGGATGGATCACCGGTATATTATTGATGGGTATTGCATTGATCGCAGCTTTTCAAACCAAAGAGACTTTTGGTAAAGACTTGAATTTCATTGAAGTATAATTGATATGAAAATCTGTCCGATTAAAAGTGACATATCGATTTTATGATTTTAATTGTATTTTAGTTACAAATTCTTAAAAACCATATGGAGCAAAAAAAATACGGGGTTCTTTCTCTGCCTGTTATCGTAGCTGCCCTCGGCTATTTTGTAGACATCTATGATTTGCTGCTTTTTAATATTGTCAAAAAACCCAGTATGATTGGCGTGGGTGCTACTGATGCCAGTTTACTTGCAGATAGTACACATGTTATCAATTATCAAATGGTTGGTTTACTGCTCGGTGGTATTCTTTGGGGTATCCTGGGAGATAAGAAAGGCAGACTAAGCGTACTCTTTGGCTCTATAATATTATACAGTCTGGCGAATTTTGCTACAGGTTTTATCCATCATGTAGATCAATATGCATGGACAAGATTTATTGCAGGAATTGGTCTGGCCGGGGAACTTGGTGCAGGTATTACCCTTGTTAGTGAACTGCTTCCCAAAGAAAAAAGGGGTATTGGTACTTCCATGGTAGCAGGTATTGGGTTAAGTGGTGCGGTATTTGCTTTTTTTACTTACCAGTTTACAAAAGACTGGCGGTTATGTTATGAAATTGGAGGTGGTTTGGGAATTTTGCTTCTTTTCTTACGTATCAGTGTAGCAGAATCCGGAATGTTTAAAGAAGTTAAAGAAAAGAATGTCAGCAGGGGCAATTTCCTGATGTTGATCAATAACGGAACAAGATTTAAAAAATATATTCTGGCCATAATGATAGGGCTACCAACATGGTATGTGATAGGTATCATAGTTAATCAGAGTGACCGCTTTGGTAAAGCTATGTTTGGAAGTACAACCATTGATTCTGGGAAATCTATCATGTTTGCCTATGCTGCTATTTCACTGGGAGACATGTTTGTAGGATTAGTGAGCCAGTATTTTAAAAGCAGAAAGAAAGCACTGCTATTGTACTATGGTCTGTGTATTATTGCCCTGATAGCTTTTTTCAGCAGCTTCAACAATTCAGACCAAAGTATGTATGTTATATGTGCTTTTCTGGGTTTCAGTACCGGATTCTGGGCTATTTTCATTACCATGGGAGCCGAACAGTTTGGTACCAATCTGAGAGCCACTGCTGCTACTACCATTCCTAATATGGTAAGAGGTGCCCTTCCCCTTATCAATATGCTGTTTCTGGATCTTTTTCAAAAATCATGGGGATGGACAATTGTCAAAAGTGGTATCACAACAGGTGTGATCGTTATGTGCGTTACCCTTGTAGCCTTTTATTTTACAGAAGAAACCTTTCATAAAGATCTCAATTATGTAGAACTGGAAATAGAAGAGATGTTGCCCTGATAAATGGGGGGAGATGTTCCGGAATAGCTTCCAGAACCAGATAGATTAAACTGTTTTGATTTTAATTGGTCAAATAGGTTGAATTTTGCAACATGAAATTTCTCATCATCCGCTTTTCCTCCATCGGTGATATTGTACTCACATCCCCAGTTGTTAGATGTATCAAAGAACAGGTAAAAGATGCTACAGTTCATTTCCTGACCAAAAAGGCCTATAAAGTAATTCTTGAAAACAATCCTTATATAGACAGGATCATGTTGCTGGATAATAGTTGGGATCTGATGATCCATCTGCTGCAGTCCGAAGAATACGATTATATCATTGACCTGCATCATAACCTGCGCACCTGGAAAGTTAAAAAAGCACTGAAACCCGTTCCCAGCTTTTCATTCAATAAGCTCAATATAAAAAAATGGATGCTGACTGCTTTGAAGTTCAACAGGATGCCGGATGTACACATTGTAGATCGTTATTTGGATACAGTGCGTTCTTTAGGTGTGGTGAATGATGGAAAAGGACTGGACTATTTTATACCAGAAGCAGACTATACAAAAATTGAACATTTGCCTTTCTCACATGGATTTGGTTATATTGCTATTGTAATAGGTGCAGCGCTTGGTACAAAGAAATTACCCGTACACCAGTTAAAAAAATTATGTAATAACATAGCATATCCTATCATACTGTTGGGAGGTCCTGAAGACAGGGCTTTGGGTGATGAAATTGCTGCCGACAATGATATTAAGATTTATAATTCTTGCGGCAAGTTTAACCTGAATGAAAGTGCTGATCTTATCAGAAAAGCCAAATTGGTCATTACTCATGATACAGGACTCATGCATATTGCAACGGCTTTCAAAAAGAAAGTAATCAGCATTTGGGGAAATACAACACCTGACTTTGGAATGTATCCTTATTATGGCAATGATACTGTAGCAGCTTTTCAATTTCAGGTAGATGGTTTGCGATGCCGCCCATGCAGCAAGATCGGCTATAACAAATGCCCCCATAAACATTTTAAATGTATGGAACTACAGGATATGGATGCTATCTCGGTTAAAGCATTGGAATTACAATAGTATTTTCTGTTAACTGATGATCCCATCAATAATAAAGCTCCCTGAATTTCAGGGAGCTTTATTATTGATGGTTTGACCAAGGTTGAAGATCATTTGATCCTTTTGGATTCTGCATCAAGGCTTGTTTGCCGCTGTCTTGCCGATTTGATCTGGTTGTTTCCAAATCTATAAGTAAAGTTCAGTCTAATTGTTCTGCTTTCCCAGGTTCCATTACCATTTACATATAACCCAGCGAAATTGGTATGTATATGCCATGGTGAAGCTGAAGCCAAAACATCTGTAAATGATATTTTAAGTGTGGCTTTCTTTTGCATTAACTGTTTTTGAATTCCCAAATCAATTGCTCCCTGCGATTTTGTAGTTCCTGTTACACCCCAAACACCTGGTCCATTGAACCAACCACTCATTTCTAAGCTATAGGTTTTGCTAAGCGTAAAACCCTGTTGCAGGTAAGCTCCATAGATGGGTATATTCAAAGACACATTTTTATCATTGAACACCCCATTAAACATCAAATAGTTAAACCAGAAATTAGCATATCCGTTCCACCATTTCTTAATTGGTAATGGAGCTCCTATATTGAAGCTAACGATCTGCTCTGTCGCCAGGTTTTGAACCTGAACATAGGTTGCATTCTTATTGGTGGTATCCATAATCTGTGTTGCATAGTCCTTGATATGGCTATAACCAATGGTGGTATTCAGGAAGCCCATAAAAGTGTGGGTGAGTTCAATATTGTCTGTATACTGCGGACGAAGAAATGCATTTCCTTTCTCATAGGTCAGCTGATCCAATTTATTTTCAAAGGGATTCAGATCCTGATAGGAGGGCCTGTCTATCCTGCGGCTATAAGTAAGGTTAAGCGTATTTTTCTTGTTGATGGTCCAGGTTATAGCAGCACTGGGAAACAAATTGGTGTAAGATCTTTTTACACTATCGTCACTTTGTCTTAATCCATCAGCCCTGGTCAAGATACCATCACTGTTCGTCTGTTCTAACCTTAGACCTGTTTGTAAACTCCATTTTGGATTAAACTGACGGTTATAGTTTACATAAGCTGCATTTACATTTTCTTTATACACAAAACTGTTACTGCTGCTAAGATCTTCTACCGACTGGCCATTGATCACATCAAAGAAATTATAGGCATTACGGGTGGTTACATAAGAAAACTTAACTCCATAGCCTAGTTTTCCCTTCCATTTATTTTCTTCTGCATCCACTTTAGCTCCCAGTATATTTATATCGATAGGGGTATTATTCCGGTAAATAGATTCACTTAACAAATTGCCTGAATTATTATAGTAATAATTGGGCTGATAACTGGATGTACGTTCCGTAAATGTGCCATAATCAATATCTGCATTGATCTCCTTGCCACTCGTATCAGCATGCCTGTAGTTTACATTATAATTGACCTTACTCCTGCTTTCGGGTAGTGAATTAGTGGCAACAAGGGTTTTTTCATATTCGCCTGTTGGAAAATAGGAGATAGGGGTATTGCTTGTACTGACCCAGTTCCCGCTTTTAAAGTTTGCAGTGGCCATGATGCCCAATGTATTCCTGCTATCTATAAAATAGTCTGCACCGGCTTTTATATTGACGTTTTTAGAATTGTCATCCTGTTTACTGCTTTGATTGTACAGGGTATCTCCCTGCACCCTGTACAGGTTTAAAGTATTTTCATTATTACCTATGTTCCCGCTTACATTACTAAAGAGATTTACTTTTTTATTCCGGTAATTGAGGTTCAGAGCAGCATTTCCCTTAGGTGTAATTCCCTGAACAACCCCTCCTGATACACTGCCATTGGTACCGAATTTCTTATTTTTCTTCAGTTTTATATTGATGATACCTGCACTACCGCTGGCATCATATTTGGCACTGGGGTTACTGATCATTTCTATCGCCTCAATGTCGTTACTGTTGATCCCTTTCAAGTAATCCGCAAGATTCTTGGCATCCAGCTGAACCAGCTTTCCATCAATATAGATCTTGGTCCCACTTTTACCTTTCATACTGATATTGTCATTGTAATCTACCTGTATCCCCGGACTTTTTTGCAATAGTTCCAGTGCATTGCTTCCGGTGGCATTGATACTGTTTTCAATATTGAAAATAGTCCTGTCTGCTTTAACCTCGATCATTGGCTTCTTTGAAGTAACTGTTACTTCTTCCAGTTTATGAACTTGTTGATTTAACCGGATATCTGGTGCCCTGAATTCAGTTCCGGGTGTTACAACAAAAACGCCTGAGTATTTTTTATCATAACCCATACTTTCATACCGCAGTAAAAAGCTATCTTTTTTAAAAGTGGTCAATTGAAAATTCCCACTGTTATCCGATACCGATGTTTTGATAAGACTACTATCTGCAGCCTTTAAAAGTGATACAGTTACTGTTGGAATTCCCTTGCCTGAATTGTCTTTTACCAATCCGCTGATTTGAGTGTTGCTCACATTTTGTCCTTTTGATTGCAGGTACCCGGTTAGCAGGCCTACTCCAATTAACACTAGCTTAAGTTTCATAATTCTTGGTTTATTTTCAAATGAATATGCAAATTTTAGTACTTTGTTTTGCATAATACCTGATTTTGTATTGAACGGTAATAATAAGGGATAAGAGGTGAAGTAGAACGCTGCAGTGTTACTTTGATAGGGATACGCCGGGAGATAGGCTTTTGTTACAAAAAAGTCTGATTATTGTTAAATTTTGCTGTTTTGCAGTGTTTTATAAATAAAAAGGCCTCCGAATCATCATTCGGAGGCCTGTCAATAAGGGTAAATATTAGTTTATAAAGTCTTCAAAACATCATTCATGTTTCTTACGGCATCTGCACTTTTTGCAAATGCGGCTTTTTCTTCATCATTCAGTTGGAAATGTACGATCTTTTCCCAGCCTTTTCTGCCTATTACAACCGGAACACCCAGGCAGATATCTTTTTGTCCATATTCACCGTCCAGATACACACAGGCGGTAAACAATTTCTTTTCATCACGGATAATGGCTTCCACCACTGCAGCTCCTGCAGCTCCTGGTGCATACCATGCTGAAGTTCCAAGCAGTTTTGTAAGTGTGGCACCACCCACCATAGTATCGGCTACGATCTTATCCTGTTGTTCCTTGGTTAAGAAATCAGTAACGGGAACACTGTTCCAGGTTGCTAAGCGAATCAATGGAATCATGGTAGTATCTCCATGTCCACCTATAACTACTGCATTCAGGTCGCCCGCACTGCAACCCAGTGTCTGGCTCAGCTGATACTTGAAACGTGCACTATCCAATGTGCCCCCCATTCCAATGATCCTGTGTTTAGGTAATCCGGTAGACTGTAGTGCCAGGTAAGTCATGGTATCCATTGGATTGGAAATCACAACAATAATGGCATCCGGAGAATATTTAAGTATATTTTCGGCAACCCCTTTTACAATACCTGCATTGGTACCTATAAGGTCTTCACGTGTCATTCCTGGTTTACGGGGAATACCTGAAGTGATCACGACAACAGCACTTCCGGCAGTTTTAGAATAATCGCCTGTTGTACCTGTAATTCTTGTATCAAATCCCAGTAAAGCTGCAGTTTGTTGAATATCCTGTGCTTTACCTTCCGCAAAACCTTCCTTGATATCGAGTATAACCAGTTCACTTGCAAGTTCTTTGCGGGCAATGTTATCGGCACAGGTTGCGCCAACGGCACCAGCACCTACTACTGTAATTTTCATAAAAGAAGCATATTTATAAATTGACGTAATGTTTTTTGCGATGCAAATTTACATCAACTTAAAATGCAATTCCGGAAAGATTTATGAATTGGGATATTATTTAAGTGCAGCTACGAGGTCTTCTGTTTTGACACCTTCTCTAAATTCCTTGACAAAATCTCCATTGGAATTGTAGATGGCGATAAAGGGTGTTTGCTGTACTTTATAGAATGCCGGAATATAATATTTGGGATCGCGTGTCACTTTTATATTAGAAAACTGGTCCAGTTTATATTTTTTTTCAAATTCTTTGATTTCATTCAGCGGGTGATAGCTAACCCATAGGAAATAAGCATTTTTTAGTATCGCCATTTTGGAACTGATCTCTTCTGCTTCATGCTGGCAGTGACTGCAGTCCGGACTAAAATAAATGATGACAATGGGAACGCCCTTTGGAAGATCATTATTGGAATAATGAGCACTATCACTGCTGATCAGGTTTAGCGAGGGAATTGTAGGATTGGCCAGGTAAGCAGGCTGCTTGGTTGTACCGGCAGTTTGTTCAAATGCTACAAATGGAATTACCAGGAGCATCAGCAAAAAGATATTTTTTTTCATATCAGTTTTGATTTGAGTATAGTTCTGTAGGATGATCTACTTAGTGTGTAAAATTTTTACCGGCTTCTGCTTCCATCATCCGCATTTGTTTGGCATCTTTCAGGAACTCCGACGCAAAAATAAAGTTATTCAAAAGCTCATTTTTGCTAAAGATGATGTCTTTGTTGCTTCCTTCCCATTGTTTTCTTCCATTGTGCAGATATACAATATGCTCTCCAATTTCCATTACACTATTCATATCATGGGTCACAACAATGGTCGTAATCTGAAATTCCCGGGTAATCTCCAAGATCAGTTTGTCGATCAGTAGAGAGGTTTGTGGATCAAGTCCGGAATTAGGCTCATCACAAAACAGGTATTTTGGATTCAGTACGATCGCCCTGGCAATACCCACTCTTTTTTTCATTCCCCCACTTAATTCAGCCGGATATTTTTTATTGGCATCTTTCAGGTTTACCCTTTCCAGCACTTCATTTACCCTTTTTGTCCTTTCTGCAAGGGTTGAATTGGTAAACATATCCAATGGAAACCGGATATTTTGCTCTACAGTCATCGAATCAAAAAGCGCTGATCCCTGAAAGAGCATTCCAATTTTTTGGCGAAGATTCTTTTTTTCATGCTTATCCATTTGCAGCATGCTCTCTCCATTATACAGGATATTCCCTTCATCCGGTTGAAACAAGCCAACCATACATTTGGTAAGTACAGTCTTTCCACTGCCACTGGTGCCGATGATTAGGTTGCATTTACCCGATTCCATAACAGCACTGATGTCTTCCAAAATGACTTTATCACCAAAGGTTTTCTTTATGTTGGATATTTCAATCATTGAATCAGTATTGGATGTAAATGAAAGACAACTTATTAGCCAATTTTCGCAACAGGAATAACCCTGATTGGTAACCATTGCAATTTACAGGCTAGTTGAATCTGTAACTATTATCTTTTGGATGATCAACTTACTGTATCGATCTGGTTTCTTAAAAGGTCTTCAAAGGTATCTCTTCTTCTGATCAGCTGCATTTTGTCTTTACTGATCAGTACTTCAGCCGGTTTAAACCTGCTGTTAAAGTTACTGCTCATTTCAAACCCATAAGCTCCAGCGTTATAAAATACCAGGTAATCGCCTTCACGAATACAATTCAATTTCCTGTCCCATGCAAAAGTGTCTGTTTCGCAGATATTTCCTACAATGGCATAGCTATTTTCAGCAGCTTCCGGATTGCAGATATTTTTGATCCGGTGATACGAATCATAGAACATGGGCCTGATTAGGTGGTTAAATCCTGAATCAATACCTGCAAATAGGGTATTGCCGGATTCCTTCAACACATTTACACGGGATATAAAATAACCGCATTCACTCACCAGGTACTTGCCTGGTTCAAACCATACCTGCAGGGATTTACCATTGGGATTGGGATGATTGTCGAAAGCTTCCTTTACCTTAAGTGCCAACAAATCAATATCAGTGGCTGTATCGTCTTCTTTATAAGGCACTTTAAATCCACCTCCAAGGTCAATAAACTCGAGTTCATTGAAATGAGGGATGATTTCAAACAATACAGCAATGCCCTTTACAAACACTTCCACATCTTTGATCTCACTGCCTGTATGAATATGAAGGTCTTTGATAAAGAGGTTATAGTTGCTCACCAATTCCAGTACTTTATCAATCTGGTCTACCGGTATCCCAAACTTGCTTTTATCATGCCCGGTAGAAATTTTCAGGTTTCCTCCGGCCAGTATATTCGGCCTTAACCGGATACCCACCGGATAGCTGTGGCCATATTGTTTTCCAAATTTTTCAAGATTCGAGAGGCTGTCAATATTAATATGTACGCCCAGCTCTTTAGCCTCCATGATTTCCGTAAAATCTATTCCATTACTGGTATACAATATCCTGTTTGCTGTAAATCCTGCATGCATTGCCAGCTTTACTTCATTGATACTGCTGCAGTCTATATTGGAACCCAGTGACTTGATATGTTTTAATATATTTATATTGGTCAATGCCTTACAGGCATAAAAGATCTTCACATCACTTTTAGAGAATGCAGTAGTTAGTTTTTGGTACTGTTCTGTAATTTTTTCAGCATGATATACATAAAGTGGCGTGCCAAATTGAATAGCAGCTTCCTTAAGTTGCTCCGGAGTTAATACTTGCGACATCTTGCGAAGATAATAGGGAATACGTATTTACGAATGGGGTTCTTAGGTATTTTGAGGAAATGATAACGAACAACTATCCTTCATTGATTGCTGATTCCGTATCATTGTCTTCATCTGTGCTCTGAAGCTCTTCGGTGCTGGGGTTGCTTTCTGTGGCAGATTCAATGAACAAGGCCGCTGTATCTTGGTGTTCAGCTTCATTTCCTTCCGATGAAGGGATTTCGGTGTTGGATGTGAAATCTGCGGGATTGATTACGGTTCCTTCAATCAGCTGGTCTGCCAACACTTCCTTGATTTTAGGTAGGTCATCCGTTGTATTGATCCCAAAATAATCCATAAAATTGCGGGAAGTGGTATATACCAATGGATGACCGGGAAGTTGTTCATTCCTGCCGGCTATGATAATAAGTTCTTTTTCAAGTAGTTTTTGTACACTATAATCGCTGTTTACACCTCGTATGGACTCAATTTCACCTTTGGTAATGGGTTGCTTATAGGCAATAATGGCCAGGGTTTCTAAAGCGGCATTAGAGAGTTTCTTAAGAAACTTGTCGCCGTTAAGTTGTGCAATGGTCTTATGAAATTCTTTCTTGGTAAGAAATTGCCAACCACCACCACTTTCCCTAACTTCAAAAGAATAAAATTCGGAAGAATATTTTTCCCTGATCCCTTCAATGCAGCTTTCGATTTGGTCCAGCGAAACCCGTTCTTCCAAAAAGCCGAAACTATTATTGATCAATTCCACAATATCCAGACTTGTCAGTGGTTTCTCACTGGCAAAAATAAGTACTTCGATATGAGGTATGATTGTAGAAAGTTCCATATTGGAAGCCAAATTGACAAAGAATCAGTAAGCCTGCTACAGCTGTGTTTATCTAATGTTTATGAATTATTTTATCCCTGTAAAGCTGCAGCACCGCTTACAATTTCCGTAAGTTCGGTTGTAATGGCAGCCTGCCTTGCCCTGTTATAAGACAGTTTCAGCGATTTTAAAAGCTCATTTGCGTTTTCAGTCGCTTTATCCATCGCTGTCATCCTTGCACCATGTTCACTGGCTGCTCCATCTAGTACCGCTTTATAAAGTTGGGTATTTAAAATTTTGGGCATTAACTCTGCGATCAGGGCATCTTTTTCTGGTTCAAAGATAAAATCCGATTTCTTACCGCTTAATTTGGTATCAGATTTAGGGATCGGCAGAAATGGTTCCGCTGTAAACCGCTGCGTAGCAGCATTTTTAAATTCGCTGTATATTAATTCGATACTATCAAATTCTTTGTTGATGAACGCTTTGATGGCAGCTTCAGAAACAGCCTGTACATTTTCAAATTTCAGGTTCAGGTATAAGTCCCTGAAAGTGTCATTTGTTTTATAGCCCAGTTTTGTTAAGCCTTCATGACCTTTCTTCCCGATACTCCATATCGTAACATTGCCTTTTTTAAAATTTTCCTCATATTTATCGGCGATAGTCTGTTTGGCAAGTTTTACCAAACTTGAATTATAGGCTCCACAAAGACTTCTGTCACTTGTGATCACGATCAATAATACCTTTTGCACAGGTCTTATTTCAGCAAGCTGCATGGCTGATGATCCATCAGAATTGCTAACAATATTACTAAGTACTTCCTGGAGTTTTTTGGCATAAGGCCTCATCTGAATAATGGCATCCTGGGCTTTTCTCAATTTAGCAGCACTCACCAGTTTCATTGCCTTTGTAATTTGCTGGGATCCTTGAACGCTTTTAATCCTGTTACGGACTTCTTTTAATTGACCTGCCATTGAATTAAAATTTATAAGGTTTAAACGGTAAACTCCGGCTTGATCAGTACCTGTTTGTACCGGAAACTTCACCTTTTAAAAAGCTGTAAGTTATTTTATTTGGCTGCAAAAGTAGCAGAAAAGCCCCTAAATTCCATCTGTCCATAAAAAACTATGAAAATTCTTTCATAAGGTGCATGGTATATCCCGGTCATTGTATAAGCCTCTGTTTAAGATCGGTTCTTACCATCGCCGTATTTAATACACACCCTATGTATACATCATACTGCTCTAACCTACCTTTCATATACCCCTATAAGGGTAGGTTAGAGGTAGGTTAGAGGTATAGCAGAGGTAAGTGAAAGGTAGGTTTGATGCGAGGATGGCATACTGTTAAAGCGGAATAAGTCCGGGGCTTTTTTTTATCATATCTGCATTCAAAAAGCGATTTTAGAAGTTTTGTTCAGTAAAAAGTCATTCGTTAACTAATTGATAAAGCTTTTATTCACGTTCACATATAATTTCACAATACTCAAAATCTTTACCTTTGGCCGCATTGAAAAGTATGCCATTTTGACTAGTCATCATTTGTAGCACCTTTTTTGAAAAAAATAATCTTATTTATATAATCAGACGAAATATATGTTGAAACTTATATCCAAATTACTGGGTGGAAACAAGAGTGAAAAAGATGTAGCCAGGATATTGCCCCAGGTGGACAAAATCAATCAGTTTTTCCAGCAATACAAATCCCTCTCCAATGATGCATTAAGAAACAAGACCATTGAATTCAGGCAAAGGATCAAAGCACATTTGTCGGAAATCGATGACATCATCAGAACTAAACAGGAATCGGCTGATGCACTTCCCGCAGCCGATATTCATAGTAAGGATGCGATCTACCAGGAAGTAGATAAACTAAAAAAAGAAAGGGATAAAGAAATTGAAATAATTTTAAAAGACCTGTTGCCTGAAGCTTTTGCCGTAGTAAAAGAAACAGCCAGGCGTTTTACCGAAAATACAGAACTGATCTCAACTGCCACTGACCTGGATCGTGAACTATCGGTTAAGAAAGACTATATCACCATCAATGGCAATGAGTCCATATTTAAAAACACCTGGACAGCAGCCGGCGGAAAAGTGACCTGGAATATGGTTCACTATGATGTACAGTTGCTTGGTGGTATCGTTCTGCATGAAGGTAAGATCTCCGAAATGTCTACCGGTGAAGGTAAAACCCTGGTATCCACGTTACCTGCCTATCTCAATGCATTGGCTGGAGAAGGGGTACATATTGTTACGGTAAATGACTACCTCGCAAAAAGAGATGGAGAATGGAACGGTACACTGTTTGAGTGGTTAGGACTTACAGTAGACTGTATTGATAAACATGAACCCAACAGTGAATCACGCCGGAAAGCATATATGGCGGATATCATATATGGTACCAATAACGAATTTGGTTTCGACTATCTAAGGGATAACATGGTAAATTCACCCGACGAAATGGTACAACGTAAACACCATTTTGCCATGGTGGATGAAGTGGATAGTGTACTGATCGATGATGCCAGAACCCCCTTGATCATTTCAGGACCCATTGGTAAGCAGGACAATATTGAACAATTCTTTGAACTGAAACCACGCATTGAAAGAATCGTAGAAGCTCAGAAAAAGGCAGTTAACCAGTTCCTGAATGAGGCCAAAAAGAAAATAGCAGAAGGTAATGATGATCCCAAAGATGGTGGCCTTGCCTTATTTCGTGCCCAGCGTGGATTGCCCAAAAACAATGCAACCATCAAATACCTGAGTGAACCCGGTATTCGCGTAAAACTCCAGAAGGCAGAGAATTATTATTTGGCCGACCAGTCCCGCGAAATGCCCAAAGCGGATGCAGAACTGTTTTTTTATATTGATGAAAAAAACAACTCGGTTGAATTGACTGATAAAGGGATTCAACTGATTACCAAATCCGGTGAAGATCCCAATTTCTTTATCATACCGGATATCAGTATTTCACTGGCTGATATTGAAAAAGACAATAGTCTTAGTAATGAGGAAAGACTACGGAAAAAGGAAAGTCTGATCAATGAATATTCTGTAAAAGCCGATCGTATTCATACTGTTCAGCAATTACTAAAAGCCTACACGTTATTTGATAAGGATATTGAGTACGTTGTAATGGATGAACAGGTTAAGATCGTGGATGAGCAGACAGGCCGTATCCTGGATGGTAGGCGTTATTCCGATGGACTCCATCAGGCGATTGAAGCCAAAGAGAATGTGAAGATCGAAGCTACTACCCAAACCTATGCCACAGTAACCCTGCAGAACTATTTCCGTATGTACCATAAACTTTGTGGTATGACAGGAACTGCCGAAACAGAAGCGGCCGAATTATGGGATATCTATAAACTTGATGTGGTTACCATTCCTACCAATATACCCTGTATTCGTAAAGATGATCAGGATCTGGTCTTCAAAACCAAACGCGAAAAATATGGTGCTGTCATTGATGAAATTACCAAACTCCGTAATGAAGGAAGGCCGGTACTGGTTGGTACGACCTCCGTTGAAGTAAGTGAATTGCTGAGCAGGATGTTACGTCAGAAACAGATACCGCACAATGTGTTGAATGCCAAACAGCATACCCGGGAAGCACAGGTGGTTGCAGAAGCAGGTTTTGCTGGTTCTATTACCATTGCAACCAATATGGCTGGCCGTGGTACGGATATCAAACTTGGACCAGGGGTTAAGGAAGCTGGTGGACTTGCAATTGTTGGTACAGAACGTCATGAATCCCGTCGTGTAGACAGGCAGTTACGTGGACGTGCCGGAAGACAGGGTGATCCGGGTTCTTCCATGTTCTTTATTTCTCTGGAAGATGACCTGATGCGTATGTTTGGAAGTGAACGTATTGCCAAAGTCATGGACTTTGCCGGTTATAAAGAAGGAGAAGTGATCCAGCATAGTATGATCACCAAATCCATTGAAAGGGCTCAGAAAAAAGTGGAAGAGAATAACTTTGGTATACGAAAAAGATTATTGGAATATGATGATGTGATGAACAAGCAGCGTACCGTGATCTATACCAAAAGAAGTCATGCCTTGTTTGGAGAAAGACTGGCATTGGATCTCGATAATGCATTTTATTCTGTTGCGAGTGGACTGATTAGTTCATTTAAAGAACAGAATGATTTGGAAGGTTTTAAACTGGCAGTGATCGTAAACTTTGGAACAGAAACGAAAATTACAGCCGATGAACTGAACAGATCTTCGGATCAGCAATTGGCAGACCAGTTATATAGTGAAGTGATCGCCAATTACCAACGGCGAAAAGATGAACTGGCAGCCCATGCTTTACCGGTATTTAAAAATATCCGACTGAAACAGGGTAATCATATTGAAAATGTGATTGTACCTTTTACAGATGGTAAGAAAATGTTGAATGTGCTGGCCAATATGGAAAAGACATTGAGCAGCTCAGGTGCCGAACTGGTTAATGCACTGGAACGACATGTAACACTTAGTTTGATCGATGATGCGTGGAAAGAACATTTACGTGCAATGGACGACCTTAAGCAGAGTGTGCAAACAGCAACATACGAACAAAAAGATCCATTGGTGATCTACAAAGTAGAAGCATTTAACCTGTTCAAACAGATGGATGATGAGGTGAACAGAGATGTGGTATCTTTCCTGTCGCATGCAACCATTCCAATTGAGAATGATGGTCAGGTAAAAGAAGGAAGACAGCAAAAGACCGATTTGAGTCGTATGCGGACCCAGAAAGATGAACTTGATGGTGCTGGTCATGATGATAATTATATTGATCCTTCTACCCCGGTTAAACAGGAACCTATAAAAGTTGGTCCTAAGATTGGCAGAAATGATCCCTGTCCCTGTGGAAGTGGCAAAAAATATAAAGCATGTCACGGAAAAGATGCTTGATCCTGAAAACCCTGTATCCTACAGGGTTTTTTTTATGACCCAATCACAACCATGTCATAGTTATAACCTTTGCAATAGTTAGTTTTGCAACAAATGCGCTCTATGAATATCGCTTCTTATATCGATCATACCATACTGAAACCAACAACCTTACTAGCTGACATTGAAAAGCTTTGTGAGGAAGCCAAACAATATGGGTTTGCTGCAGTATGTGTACCCCCCAATTTTGTTCGGAAAGCCTGCGCATGTACAGCGGGAAGCCCTGTAAAAGTTGCTACTGTTATAGGTTTCCCATTCGGATATGCAGCCATTGAAGCAAAAATTGCTGAAATAATTCTGGCCATTGCAGACGGTGCCGATGAGCTCGATGTGGTGATTAACATTTCGGCCATTAAAAACAATGACTGGGAATATCTGGCCAATGAGATCAATCATATCCTGCCAGTGATCCGGCATAAAAACAAAGTTGTCAAGATCATTATTGAAAGTGGCATACTTACAGATGATGAGATCGTCAAATGCTGTTCTTTATATGGTGCTGCAGGCATTGATTATTTGAAAACCTCTACAGGATATGCCGAAAAAGGTGCCAGTGTAGAAGCGGTAGAACTGTTCAGGAAAAACTTACCCGCAACGGTCCATATCAAGGCATCGGGAGGAATCCGTGACTTTGCTTTTGCCAGTAAACTGGTTGAAGCTGGTGCTACCCGGCTGGGCTGCAGTGCAGGGGTTGCGATTGTGAATGGAGCTCCTGTAACTGATCAGGGGTATTGATTTCTTTTAATTTCCATTTAAAACAGACAATAATGAAAATAGCCGGTTTCTTTTTTGTGTTGATCTTAGGTTGTTACCATTGTTTTGCAGCAGGTGACAGTATACTGGTCCATAAAGATTCCAGAATAGATATACTGACAAAAAAGCAGATTTTATGGAATAAGCATGCTGCATTGTTAAATAGTGCCGGTCAATACAAAGGATTCAGGATCCAGGTCAGCAGTTCTTCCTCCAGGGATTATGCCATGAAATTACGTGCAGATCTATTGTCAAAATACCAGGATCAGAAATCCTATGTAGTTTTTATTTCTCCCAGTTATAAAGTTAGAATCGGCAACTTCCTGAAAAGAGAAGATGCAGAAATTTTTAAAAAACAAATTGCAGACTATTTTGATCAGGGTATCTATATTGTTGAAGACCTGATCGAATATACCCCCAACGAAGAAGAGATTAGTCAGCAGACCCCCTAAATCTTACATCATGAATCATCAGGAAAAGGCCCTGTCAGGTATACTCAGGGATTCTATTAAAGATTTGGCCAGTCAATATGCAGCAGAGTTTATTCAGGTAAGGCATCATTTACATGCTCATCCTGAATTGAGTTATGTTGAATATGAAACTTCGGCATTTATACAGGCAAAATTAAAGGAGCTGGGTATTTCTTTTCAAGTAAAAGCGACGACCGGAGTAGTAGCGATCCTAAAAGGAAAAAATCCCGATAGCAGGGTTTTAGCATTAAGGGCGGATATGGATGCTTTACCAATCAGGGAAGAAAATAAACTAAGTTATAACTCTCAAAATGAAGGTGTTATGCACGCCTGCGGACATGATGTGCATACTACAATCTTACTGGGGGCTGCTAAAATATTGAATGCATTGAAAGACCAATGGGAGGGAACACTTAAACTGATCTTTCAACCCGGGGAAGAAAAAAATCCCGGGGGCGCCAGTCTACTTATAAAAGAGGGTGTTCTGGAAAATCCGGTACCCTCCGGCATCATGGCATTACATGTACATCCCGGATTGGAAGTTGGCAAACTCAGTTTTCGTAAAGGAAGGGTCATGGCCAGTGCAGATGAAATATATATTACTATAAAAGGAAAAGGCGGACATGCCGCTGCACCCCATCTTACTGCCGATACCATACTCATTGCATCACATTTGGTCGTTGCTTTGCAACAGGTCATCTCCCGTAACCGTAACCCATTATCACCCTCGGTATTGACTATCTCTTCTTTTCAGGGTGGGCATACCACCAATGTAATTCCCAGTGAAGTGAAACTGATGGGTACTTTCAGGGCCATGGATGAGGAATGGCGCTATAAAGCACATCAGCTGATCACTAAAACCGCAACTGAATTGGTTCATGCTATGGGTGCAGAAATTGACCTTTTGATCGATGTGGGATATCCTACAGTGGATAATGATGATCTGCTTACAGAGAAAGCCTGGCAGGTAGCCAATGATTATATGGGCAAAGAAAATGTGTTGGAAACAGAAGTTCGTATGGGTGCTGAAGATTTTGGGTATTATACCCAGATCATTCCCGGTTGTTTTTTCAGACTGGGTGTACGCAATGAAGCTGAAGGTATCATCCATAATGTGCATACTCCTTTATTCAATATCGATGAATCGGCTATCGAAATAGGAATGGGTATGATGGCCATGCTGGCAGTAGCTGTTCCTGTATAAAAATCAGGTACAATGCCATACAGGGTGACATCATTGTTGTTTTGCTGGTTTGCTTTTTCTAAAAAAGCTATTCAATGGTTTACTGATCTGAAGATACCATTGCTGCCAGTAATACCGGCTGATGGCATTTTTCTGGAAAGCTGTCATCGTTCTTTCACTTTCTAATGATATTTCAAACTGATCATGCAGCTGATACATGATGCCTGCATGAATACCCGCAAGCAGGTGATTATTGCTTCCCTGAACGGCAGGTGCACTAACCGTAGGTCCTCCCGCCCCGGTAAAACTGGTTGTAGGAGCAGTGGCATATTTTTTTACTGTCGTTGCCCATTGTTCGCTAAATATCCATGCTGCTGATCCGCCCAAAAGGATATGTACCTTGCTGGACGCATGGGGATTGATGGTATATCCAGATTCCACTGGTATATAAAGCATGCTTGCATGATTGGTTTCCTGCATAAATTTATAGTTCACACTATCATAACCAGTTACCTGTTTGTTTTGCAGATAATGATACAATAAACCTGTTTCCAGCATCCATTGACTATTGAATAGTAGTCTGTAATTGATCCCGGCTTCTAAGCTTACACCAGTTTTCGTTTGTTGGGCTGTAACGACAGGAAAACTGTTGTAAGACTGCAATATGCCTGTTCCTACTGTACCCAGCCAAATACCACTGATGCCAGTTTTTTTCAGACTGATCTTTTTTACAGCGGTCAGGGTATCTTGATGACTTGTCTTATTTCCGGTAGTTTTATTGGTCTGACTGGTATATTCAGATTGACCAAACTGATCTTGTTTATCCTTTACAACCAATGCATTCTTGTTTTTCAGTGTATCCTTCAGATTGGTAGTTCTGTTGTTGTCGGGTTGTGAGCCAGCTTCATTGTCTGGAAACAACATAGTATCAGGTGTTGCATTTTTTGTTGTATAGACAGCATCTGGATGAACAGATTTTTTATTTTCTGTATTGTGATGTGTGTTAGATAGCTTTAATATAGCCGGTAAAGGGTTGTGTTGATACGATCCCTTTTGCTCCGGCGGTGGCAGGATCGATCGATCTTCCGAATTACTGCTTTTATCCCCACCAGCAGTAGTATGCTCCGGAAGGGTAACCCGGGGAACAGCATTGGATCTGGAAATAGATGAAACTGTACTGGTTTTTGGGAGTGCTGGTTGATCATATAAATGATACCAGGCCCACCAACCACCCCCTGCCAGCAATAACCCTAAAAGGGGCACCCACCACCATATCAACCCCATGTCTTTCCGGTGGGGGTGCAATGCTTTTTCAATTCCCTGCCAGATCTGGGGAGATGGTGGCAAACTGAATTGTTTTAATTGTTGTTCAATATTTTCTTCAAAAGGTCCCTTCATAATCTTTTATGACTGTTCGGTTATTTTCTTTCAGTATCCTGATCAGCATACTCCTTGCACGGCTATACTGACTTCTTACTGTATTAATGTTCATATCCATCAATTCAGCAATTTCTGTTTGCGGATACCCATCTACGGCAATCATATTAAAAACGGCCTGGTATCCTGCAGGTAATTTCCGGATGGTCTCAATCAATTCTTTGGTATCCAGCGAAACTTCGGGGTTTTCATCACTTACAGGATGCATACTGATATCATCCACAGTCATTTCTTTTTTGTAGCGGCGATGCCTGTTCAGGTAACTGATGGCTGTATTCACCATGATTCTTCTGATCCATGCCCCCAGATCACCATCTTTTTTATATTGGTGCAGGTGTGTAAAAACTTTGATAAATCCATCCTGTAAAACATCTTCAGCATCCTCATAACTCTTGGTATACCGGTAACATAGCCCCAGCATAGTAGCTGCATACTGGTCATATAATGCCTGTTGCGCTTCTTTTTTGCCCTTTAGGCATTGTTCAAGTATGAGTTCCTGGTCCATTAAGTGCTGCACAAGTGTTTGACTTTAAAACAACGCGAATCATTGCAGAGGTATAAAGATATTTTTGAAATACCCGGAATGAGTTATGATACCATTTTCAAATACCGTATGCTGGATATTGATAATTGCAAGCAATAGATACACTGAAATCGGTTATATGGCACATAAAAAAACTGTCCCTTGGGGGGGACAGTCTTTTCTTATCCGGGTGTTTTATCAACTATTCACAACAATGTTATTTAGAGAATTGTTCGCGATGTCCATTCCAACCACCTTGAAACCGTCCTCCATGGTTGTTTTTCATTAAACTATCGGCTTTTACTTTTTGTTCGGGTGTCAATACAGCACTCATTACTTCCTTTCGTTCAGCTGAGAGCTTCTTTAAGGCTTCTCTTTTTTCTTCAGGTAACAGCGTTTCATTTTCATGAATGGCTTTCAGCTTATTGTGTAAAGCAGCTTCATTACTTTTAATTTTTGCTACCTGATCTTCTGTAAGTCCAAGTGTTAGCTTCAGCTTTTCCAAATGGGCCACTTGTCGTACTTTTTGGTTTATTTCTGCTGATTTATGGTGCGCTGCTATATCGCTTTTTTGTGTAGTTGTAAGTAGTCCTTCGAGTTTAGATCTATGTTCTTTTTTCAATGCAGCCAGCTTCGTCTTGTACTCTCCCAGAGATAGCTTTTCATTCTGCTGCAATGCTGCAACCTCTTTATGGTAAGCTTCATTGATCGCCTTACTTTGTTTTTGCTGTTCTGGGGTTAAATACTTTCCTCCTCTCTGTCCCCAAGGACCTCTTTTTGCAAAACCATGTCCCCAAGGGCCTCTTTTGTCAAATTCCCCATGCCCCTGACCGGGTCCGGGAACCTTACCTTTCCAGTCATGAGCATATTGCCCGTGCTGTTCATTGGGTTGCTTATTTCCCCAGGCTCTGTGGTGTGCAGTACTGTCATTCCATTGTTTATGTACAGGTGGAGGAGGTGTTCCAGACTCGCTGGTCTGTGCCTGAACAATGGCTGCACTGGCAATCATATAAACGGCAGATAAAATAAGTTTTTTCATTGGTACATTTTTTATATAGCTTAATGACTTTGTCAGGTTCTTTAAGTTTAAGTATAATGCTGATTTTGTACTTATTTACTGCCGGTTATAGGCAGAAATCATGCTATAACCGGTTAACTGAAGTTGTGATAGGCTTTATTTTTTATTCGCCAGCTGACCGCAGGCCGCATCTATATCCTTACCCCTGCTTCTTCTTAAACGGGCATTCACCCTGTTTTTGTCCAGGAATCCCATGAAATTTTCGATACTTTCCTCATCTGGTTTAGTAAACTGGAATGCATCAATTGGATTATACTCAATGATATTGACCAGGTCTGCCGGTACCTGCCGGTATATTTTGATCAGTTCTTCTGCATCCTTTTGGGAATCATTGAAATTCTTTAACAGGATATACTCAAAAGTGATCTCATTTTCTGTCATTTTATAGAAATAATTCAGCGATTCAATCAATGCAGCAATATTGTTGGTCTCATTGATAGGCATGATCTCATTCCTTTTCTTATCATTGGCGGCATGCAATGAAAGGGCCAGTTTGAATCGTACTTTGTCGTCTCCCAGTTTTTTGATCTGTTTGGCAACCCCTGCTGTAGATACAGTAATCCTTCTGGGGCTCATGAACAAACCGTCTTCAGCGGTGATCCTTTCAATGGCCTTTAATACGTTGGCATAATTCAGCAACGGTTCCCCCATTCCCATAAACACGATATTACTGAGTTTCTTCTCATATACCTTTTCACTCTGCTGGTTAATATAAACCACCTGATCATAGATCTCATCAAAATTGAGGTTCCTTTTCCTGGCCATATAACCGGTAGCACAAAATTTACAGCTCAGGCTGCAACCAATTTGAGAACTCACACAGGCAGTTTTACGCTCTTCTGTGGGTATCAGTACCCCTTCAATAAAATGATGGTCAAATGTTTTAAAGCGACTTTTCACGGTGCCATCTTCACTGTTCTGGACAGTATCAACAGTCAATGCCGGAAACAGAAACTCTTTGGATAGCTTTGAACGAAGATCCTTACTAAGGTTGGTCATATCGTCAAAACTGTGGGCGTGTTTTTGCCAGAGCCACTCATGTACCTGTTTGACCCTAAATTTTTTTTCACCTATCGACAAAAAATAGTTTTCAAGTTGTTCGAGTGAAAGATCACGAATATTTGTAAGTGCAGACATGCTGCAAAAGTAATGTTTTAGGACTAAGTGCTTTTATAGCTCATTAAAACTGGTCATATTTGCAGCCAGCTTTTTACAAATGAACAGGAATTCCGCATATATAATAGATGCCATCAGAACCCCTATTGGCAGGTATGGTGGTATGCTGGCGGGTAAAAGACCAGATGATATGCTGGAAGCAGCGATCACCTCACTTATCAGACGAAATCCAGGTGTAGATCTCAACCGGATCGAAGCCCTCATTGCGGGTGCCACCAACCAGGCAGGGGAGGATAGCCGTAATGTAGCCAGGATGGCTGTATTACTGGCCGGATTACCCGTTTCAGTGGCCGGTATTACAGTAAACAGCTTATGTACCAGTGGATTGCAGTCAATAATGGATGCAGCCAGATCCATCCAGTGTGGAGATGGGGATATTTACCTGGCTGCTGGGGTTGAAAGTATGACCCGGGCGCCTTTTATCATGGCAAAACCTGAAACTGCCTGGGCCCGGAAAACGGAAATGGTGGATAGTACCATTGGCTGGAGATTCACCAATCCGGTACTGGCAAAAAAATATTACCCCTTTTCCATGGGGGAAACAGCAGAACATATCGCCACACAATGGGCTATTTCCAGGGAAGAACAGGATCTGTTCGCTTTGGCGTCACAGGAAAAATACCAGTTGGCTCTTAAAAAGGGATTATGGAAAGAGGAGATCCTGTCAATGGGCATCAAAGAAAAAAATCACACTGTTTCCATGCATCAGGATGAACATCCACGTATAACCAGCATGGAAAAACTGGCCGCTTTACCTCCCGCCTTTCTCGCCAATGGTACAGTCACTGCTGGAAATTCCAGTGGAATTAATGATGGAGCTGCAGCCGTTTTAATGGCTGGGGAAACAGCCATACAGGAGTTTGGACTGCTACCCAAGGCCAGGATAGTGAGTATGGCTATAACAGGGGTAGAACCTTCCATTATGGGCATTGGTCCGGTACCTGCCACCCGTAAAGCATTACAAAGAGCCGGATTAAATATCCAGGATATAGGACTGGTTGAGTTGAATGAGGCATTCGCAGTGCAGGCACTGGCCTGTATCAGGGAACTGAACCTGGATCCTGCTATTGTGAATGTGAATGGAGGATCGATCGCTATTGGTCATCCATTGGGCTGCACTGGTGTCCGCATCTCTGTTACCCTCTTATACCAGATGCAGCGTCAGAAAGTACGTTATGGCCTGGCTACCATGTGTGCAGGGGTAGGGTTAGGGGCTGCGATTATTTATGAACGGATTTAAAAAAGGAAGTTAAGCGGAATAATACTATTTTTTTTATCTTCAAAGCCTAATAAAACTAAAGCATATATGAAAAGACTCTTTTTATCCCTGCTGGCAGTCATTTTTTTTGTTGCACTGCATGCACAGGATTCTACCCTGAAACAATATACCGGTAAATACATTTTTCCTGATGGAAGCGTGGTTACTGAAATAGATGTAACCCTTGACAGCAGTGGAGTACTAAGTTCCAACACCGCTGTGGGATCTTCTGTTCTGGAAAAACTGGGTGTGGATTCTTTTTCCGTAGTAAGTTTCCAGGGTGTTGCTGTATTTAAAAGAGATGCAGATAAAAAAATCACAGGTGTGGTCATTGACGCAATGGGCTATCACCTGGAAGGTGTAAAACAGGTGATAACCGTTTTCATCAAAAGGCCTGAAGCATTAGAAGACAAACTCCGAAAGTTCGCTGTGCGATAAGGTTTTCTGTTCGCCGGTCTTTAAATTTTTAAGGACAAGATTTTGTTCCTGCAATTCCTTACTGCCAATTAAAATGGCGTAAGGAATTTGTTTTTTATCGGCATATTTGAATTGCTTGTCAAATTTTGCCTGTTCATGGTATATTTCACAGCGCACCTGCCTACTCCTTAATTGTTGCATCAGTTCAAAAGCCGTTTTACTTTCTACAGCTCCCAGGTTAAAGAACAATACCTGGGTGCCGGTTTGCACTTCTTCCGGAAACAATTTCAGTTCCTCCATCACATCATAGATCCTGTCTACCCCAAAACTGATACCCACACCCGGAATATTAGGTACTCCAAAAGTGCCTGTAAGGTCATCATATCTTCCGCCCCCGCCAATGCTGCCCATCGCTACACCAGTGGCTTTCACTTCAAAAATGGTACCTGTATAGTAATTAAGGCCCCGGGCCAGTGTAAAATCAATGATCAGTTGCTTATCTGCATTATCCAGCTGATGGCGTGTAAAATCCAGTACAAATTCAAGTTCTTCAATGCCTTTCAGTCCCATGGCATTGTTGCCCAATAGGTTTTTCAGCTGTTCCAATTTGGTTTCATTGCTGCCATTGATAGCCAGGTATTCCCCAATAAGGGTTATCTGAGCTTCATCCAGGTTCTGTTGTTTTAATTCTTCTTTTACTTTTTCGATCCCGATCTTATCCAGTTTATCAATAGCAACGGTAATGGCGGTCAGGTATTCACTTCCCCCAGCCAGTTCCGATAGTGCGGCCAGAATTTTCCTATTATTGATTTTGATTTCCACATCTACACCCAGTTTTTTGAAAGCACTGGCATAAATATGCACGAATTCCACTTCATTCAGCAGGGAATAACTGCCAACCATATCGGCATCGCACTGATAAAATTCGCGGTAACGGCCACGTTGGGGTCTATCTGCCCTCCAAACGGGTTGGATCTGGTAACGTTTATAAGGAAAGGTAAGCTGGCCATGGTTCATTGCCACAAAACGCGCAAAAGGAATGGTGAGGTCATAGCGTAATGCACGTTCAGTAATATCTTTCGTGTTTTTGCCCTGAAGCAGTTTTTCAAACCCTTCGGTTGTCTTTTGCAGTTTATCAGGATTTTCCAGACCGTTATTGAGGATCTTAAAAATTAGTTTATCACCTTCTTCACCATATTTACCCATTAAGGTATCCAGGTTTTCCATGGCAGGTGTTTCCAGGGGTTGAAAACCGTATAACTCAAAAATAGAACGGATAGTAGAAAAGATATGATTACGCTTGCGAACGGTTGCTGCATTAAAATCACGGGTTCCCTGCGGTAAACTAGGTTTAGACATGTATAGTAGCTTATTTTTTTAGTTGGTTAAAATGGGGTGAAGTATATCTGTTGACAACGGCACTGCATGCCAAATCGAGCATAGCATACACTTCATGAAAATCTACTTCTGTTCCATACCAGGGATCTGGCACTTCCCTGTTTTCCTGTGGATAGATCTCATTGAGCAGGAAATCTACTTTTTCCTCTTTCCAGTATGAACGGCAGATGGATCTGATATCATCATAATTATTCCGGTCCATTACATAAATTTTATCAAACAGTTCTATATCCTGTTTTATAAACTGACGGGCCTGAAGATTGGATATATCTACACCATGCTTTTTTGCCACTTTTTGCGACAGGGGATGTGGGGCTTCCCCAATATGATAATGGCCGGTTCCTGCACTGTCTACTTTCCAGTCCAGGTTTCGTTGATTGATCTTATCCCGCAAAATACCTTCCGCCAGTGGACTGCGGCAAATATTTCCCAGGCAAACCATTAGAATATTCATCCGGCAAATATAATTATTGTTGTTGCATCAGCGGGATTCAAACTGATTGAATCCTTTATTCGGGGTATCCTCCATCATTGCTATACTTAAAACAGGATCAGCCAATAGAAGGTGAATTGTGCAATAAGGATCGATCGATCCAACAGAAAAGCCAGGAATAAAACCAGGATCGATTATCGTTTAAACCTTGTTTAAGCCTCGTTTATGCCTTGTTTTAGCCTTGTTTATGCCTTGTCTGTATAGACGAGGCACAAACAAAGTTTACCAATAACATAACCCAAGCGTAAAGCATTTTAAAACATCAATTCATTAACACCGATGTTCAGATGAATTAGTGGTACCCGGATGCTTTCCTGGCATTAAACCCGAAATGGATATTCCCGCATTGGTTTTTTTACATTTTATTGGGGAATGACTGTTGTGGAAAAACCAGCATCCTGCATCTCAATATCAATTACAGCTGTAACATTTTATCTCATTTTTTAAAACAAAAGATCATGAAACCAGAACTCATATTACAGAGTGATGTGCTTGACATCCTGTTTGAAAACAAGAATAAGATTTATGGCGCTTATGAACTGCGAAGGCATTACAATAGCAGG
>Ga0364887_10205_pt1 | contig 41310 bp, 35 predicted proteins | sample ExccelJu500001D4_4_FD_206924 | JGI IMG/M metagenome (GOLD analysis project Ga0364887, IMG submission 206924) | Enriched cells from Trout Bog Lake Hypolimnion, Wisconsin, USA - BchlTB.July23.5000.01.D4 | ecosystem: Environmental > Aquatic > Freshwater > Lake > Hypolimnion/Profundal zone | place...
GCAAGGTATCGGCAACCAGTGCGTAGCTAAATTGCCCGACCGTACCCGTTGTATTCGTAACATAGCCTGATAATGTTCCGAATCCTTGAAGCACATCCGTTAAGGTCCCAGCAGTCAGCCTTGAACTACTGTCTATGCCAAACGCCATCTCTCCCGTGATGCTAGATACCGCCAGTTCACCATAGTTCGTCGAGCTATCAATAATGACGTTGTAACTGCTCGCCAGAGTCCCCGTATAGGTCAGGGCATTATTTTCTACAGCCCCTTGGAGGTTGCTCAATACACCAATGGCCCCGACGTTATGAATACCTGCATATCCACCACTGATCATTCCGGAATTGGTGAATGTTTCTATCGTGCCATCATTATAAATGCCGACAGTCCGACTGCTGATCGTGCCACTATTACTCAGCGCACCTATCGTGCCATCATTATAAACGCCTAAAGTTCCACCGCTGATTGTTCCGGTATTGCCAAGCGTGCCGATGGTGCCGGAGTTAAAAACACCCGTCCAACCACCATTTAGAATGCCACTATTGCCGAGACCTCCTATTGTCCCAGCATTAGAAACACCTGCAATGGTTCCAGCGAACACCTCTGTATTGGTCAAAGTAGGGACAATACTGCCACTGGAGATACTAGTGCCATAGGCTACCGCGGCTGCGAACACAAGGTCCCAATTACCACTGTTGGTTTCCTGTACTAGGGAGTAGCTCCTACCATCAAGGGCACCGTTTATATTCGTAACCGTGAAACCAGAGCCAACGATGCTTTCACTGATACCACTGCCGACGATCGAACCAGAAAAGCCTTCTAGAACATCCGTATAAATTGTTTGGGTCAGCGTGGAGCCTTCGGCAATACCGAAAGCCATTGTGCCGGTTACAGTAGATTCAGCAGACAGCTCACCATAAAGCGTTGGGCTATCTATGATGACGGTGTAATGGTTCGCCAAATTTCCCGAATAGCTCAAGGCATTGCTGGTAGTACCGCTCACACCCTGAAGATTATTGAGTACCCCGATGGTGCCCGAGTTATTGTTGATATCAACAGCGCTACCAATAATGGTGCCACTATTGACGAGGGAGCTAATCAAACCACTATTGTTTATAGCCGTGGCGAAAGCCGCGCCACCAATTACTCCACCCTGGTTATAGATGCCGGCCGCCGTACCGCTGATCGTCCCACTGTTGACCAGAGAACTAATCGAACCGCTGTTATTGATAGCCGTCGCGACGTTGGACCCACCAATGGCGCCTACGCTAGTGTTCTTGATCCCGATAGGTCCGGTTATGGCTCCGGCGTTGACTAGAGACCCAATCGATCCAATATTACGAACACCCGTGGACCCACCTGTGATCGTGTTACCTGAATTGTTAGTGAGCACACCGGTAATTCCGGAGTTGAGGAGGCCCGCTACCGTTCCAGAGAGTAACGCACTGTTGTTTGTGTAATTGGTGGCTATGGTGCTGTTGAGGATCGTGCCATAAGCACCGGCTGTGGTGTTGAGAATCAGATCCCAGTTGGTTGGTGCACCGATTTCAGAAGAGAGTGTGTAAGTAAATCCGTCAATCGTTCCTGTGGTACCTGATGCCAGCTCAGAAGCGGTAATACCCTGCAACACACTCGTATAAGTGGTATCTGTTAGAAAAGAGCTACTGGCGATGCTAAAGGCCATAGTTCCAGAGATAGTGGAGACTGAGCCACCAATGGTTGGCGTAACAGCATCAAGTTCACCATAGTGTGTGGAACTATAAATGATGACGTTGTATTCGGTTGCTAATTTCCCAGCATATGTCAGCGCACCTTCACCATTTCCTGCACCCTGAAGATTATTGAGTACAGCGATGGTGCCCTCTTTGTTATAGATATCAACCAAGCCGCCTTTGATCGTCCCGCTGTTGCTCAGCGTTCCTATCCTGCCAGTGTTAAAAAAGCCGTAATTTAAATCACCTCTGATTATTCCGGCATTGCTAAGTGCTCCCAGCGTGTCATAATTTTCTATTGCGCTGCGCCCTCCGCTGATGAGGCCACTATTGCTAAGAATGCTAATGGTTCCGCTTGCGTTATAAACCCCATCAGTCCCCGTCCCTATGATGGTCCCGTTTCCAGTATTTATCAATTCACCGATATATCCACCACTGTAGTTACCAATTCCATCATAAATAATGCTTTTGATGGTTCCACTGTTGATCAGCGTTCCAATAGTACTGGAGGCTCCGTCATTCAAAATCCCGTAATGAGCACCGCTGATGATGCTCCCTATTGTAGTGTGAGAACCTCCTGAATAAGCCGCCGTAATGCTCCCGCCCGAGTTTGTTAGGGAGGTGATACTGCCTGAGTTTTCACAACCCGAATAATAATCTGCCGCATAAGGTCCGGTTGCACAGCTACCTCCATAAACCTCCGTCGGAAAACTGAAACTTACCCCAGCCGTCATGAGAGTCATACCTCCCATCAATGAAACAGGACACTTGGACGGTTTAAGCTTGAACCCTCGTAAAGAAGGTGGATCCGTTGAATAGAAGGGGTGAAGTGGCTCAGCCGAAACAACGTGGCTGATCGACCGCTCACCTGAAGGCTTACCGTTTGCTTTGGCCAATTCCGAAACCACCACCAGACATTGCTTGGCGTAGCTCCAGATAATTCGATAGGCCCGATTTAAGGACGCGTGTTTATTCATAGCACCAAACTAAAAGCGCCCCGCCTTCGGATTAATAGTGCGGCTAGTAAACTTGGGCTGTCTTTACTATCCGCAAGTTTACCGATGGTACTTTAAAAAAACAGGAGTGACCAGAGAGAATCCTCACCCAATTCAGCAACATTTGAGTGTTTCTATGTGCGGTCGATTCGTAAGACATTCTCCGATAGATCGTTTTGTTGCATTATTCGGAGCAACAGGAACAAGCGACATCAAATCCAGCTACAACATCGCACCTGGCTCGAAGATTCTTGCTGCAAGAATTAATAGCTCGGGTGGCCGAGAACTCGCCACCCTTAAATGGGGTCTTGTACCCCCATGGTCAAAGGAGCCCAAGACCGAGTTCAGCACGATCAATGCCCGAGCTGAAACGATTGATCAGAAACCCGCCTATCGATCTGCCTTTCAGAATAGGCGATGTCTCATCCCAGCCGACGGGTTCTACGAATGGGCGAAGCTCCCAGATGGATCCAAACAGCCTTATTTCATCAATCTAGAAGACGATAAACCTTTCGCCTTCGCTGGGATCTGGGAGCGGTGGGAACGAGATGGCTTACCACTTGATACCTGCTCGATTATTGTGACTGAGTCTAACGAATTGATGCGCCCTATCCATGATCGGATGCCCGTCATCCTTTCAAGGGACCACTACGATGCTTGGATGAACCCCAAACAGCATGAGACCCGGATTCTCAAAAATCTCCTGTTCCCCTACCCCTCTAACAGGATGAAAGCCCAGAGGGTGAGTACACGGGTTAACAACCCAAGGAATGATGATGCCGCTTTGACTAAAAGCTAAGCATCACCACGCATTAACGGTGACGCCCCCACCGGGTTATTCGCGGACAATCCATGAAAGAATTCTCGGTGCGCTGAACAACCACCATCTCCGTAATTAAGACTTGTCTCACCCTCTGGCAAGGCATCCCACTACTGCCCAAGTGCACAACCGTTTCCTAACACGACAAGGCTATAGAGCTGGACGCATACACGAGGGCATTTCCCTCGCTATTCCAGCGACCATCAGAGCTTTTTGCACCGCTACCCGTCATTTCATTGGCTTGATAGAAGCGGGTATCCGTAGCTATAGGCCATGCCCGCATCAACTTGAAAGGAGAATCTATGCGAAAGAAGATGAACACTTAGAGTCAAAATCAGACCGTCATGAATGCGTTGGATTTTAGGTGTTCACATTAATCAGAATACACACACAGGCTTTCAGTGTCCCATATCAGGCTCAATGAGGCCCAAATAAGCTCTAGGGACATCAATACTACCGCCCACAAAACCTCGCCGCTGGAGCGCATTGACGAACATCTGTAGACAATACTTCTTATGTTGCAAGTCGGCTACGACTCTGATCGTCATCACGTGTATTCGTTATGAACAGATATGAACCCTTGTGACGCGGTTGTGAACGCCATGTGAACGCCGTGTGATTTTTATCATACGTTAAGCCGATTTTTAGCGTGGCAGATTGAGCGTCACCGTTTATGCGTGCTTGTCTGAGGAGACAACATGCTTTTGAACACTAAGATCCCACATCTTTATGCAAAATCATTCGTAGCCGTTTTTGGTGGGTCGTCCTATCATGGCCGCGGTTTGTTTCCAATGGCTTGAAAGACCGAAATAATAAGAACGACAAGGAGAGAGACCGAGGTCTACTTATCCTGATAGCACTGAAAGGTTGTGGTTCCCCCGATTAACCACGACTTTTGTGTTATCAGGGTTTTATCTTGCACCCTCTGAACTTAAAGCCGCCAAAGGATCAGCCTTCAGACCTAGCTGAGGCTATGACAAGGAGTGTATAGCGTATGAAAAGGATCTTTTTGATTTTATTTCTGCTACTGGCTGTAGCGCTCAATCATCAACAACCCATCCAACAAGATCTTATCCCAGTAAGCGTTTTAAACAGCTTTCGGGACGCACACCCCACGGCAACCCATGTCCAATACAGCCTGGCGATAGACGATGCCTGGGTGACCTACGTGATGAACTTCGAAGAAGGTGGCCGAAAGCAAGCAGCGGAATACGACTATAGCGTGTCGGCTATGGCTCATGATGACGCTTTAGCGGTCAACTACCCTCAGGACGACGACCCTAAAGAGCCAGCGGATGAAGGGCTCAAAAAGACCCGCTTCTAAAAGCCATCATGTGACGTCCGTCACAATCTTTTGTACATCTCGGGCCTCATATTTATTTCTGACCATCGCTGTGACCCCTATTATTTGAGGACATTAATTTGATGAGTACAGCTGTATAGGGAGCTCGAAACCCCTTCCAAAACTGAGAAATGGACAGGATAAGGACAGATTGGCAGGATATGCCAACCCTTCTTCGGAGCTTGAGATGCCTACACGTCATGTTGTGCTTACCGACCACCAGGCCGATCTTGTTGAGCAACTGGTTAATAGTGGCCGTTATCAGAATGCGAGCGAGGTTCTAAGGGAAGGTCTCAGGCTCGTTGAAATGCGGGAAGCTGAGAACTCGTGCCGTCTGGAGGCCTTGCGCTCCGCAATTAACGTCGGAGTCGCCGACATCGAGGCCGGTCGATTCAAGACATTTGATTCCATTGAGTCCTTAAGAGACTGCACTCGGTCGATTACAGCCAAATTGAATTCTGAGGCATGAGCCAAATTTGGCAGGTTAGGCTATCGGCTAAGGCTGAAGAGGACTTAATCACTATACACGATGGACTGCCGAACATTTCTGGCCTTCACAGGCAGAGCAGTATTTAGAAACGATCGTGTTGGCCATCGACGCAGTGAATCATGGGTCTCGGCCTCTGGACGCTAAGGTCAGAAACGAATTTGGTTCTGACCTTTATACCTTGCATATCGCACGTCAGGGCCGTAAAGGCCTCCACTTTTTGGTCTATTCCGTGGCAAACGAGCCGACTAAGACGGGTTGGATAGGTCGTTGAGAAATGGAGCCGGCGAAAGGATTCGAACCCTCGACCCGCGCATTACAAGCTCGTTTCGGCTCGATACTATGTTCGCCTCGCTTTCACCAACCGCTTTATTTTCAACTGGTTAATCCTCAAATTTCATTTTCGGTTGTAGTAGATCTTAAGGCCTGCTACAAAAACGCCATGTTGATGCTTTTCATAGGGTTACGTGACCAAGGCAGCAGATGGTAATTTGAAACCCAGCCAAAGCAACCGTCTTTAAGCTGCTTTCAGCTATCGCATCATTAAAAGCGTGTATACCTCTGTTAAGGATTTTCCCTTAACCAGGTGTCCGTTCCTAGTGAACCACGCCAACGTCATCTTTGTCGGTTAAACGGACACATTGATATTGGGATTTCTAGAGCCGCCAAGGACAAGTACTGTATTGGCGGTTACCGTCCGATCACCCTTTTCTTTTGGCCTTTGAGAGAGCAGTACGGATCCGAGTTATAGTCTCTTCCAAGGGAGATTCAGAGTCGGTAAAAACGACGTTATTCTCAACACTTATTGTGCCCTTGGTTGTCAACTTGATCATAGTCAAACTTAGGATGCTCTTATCTCGGCCTTTGAATGACTATTGATGGTGTTGATCGAACACAGGTTCTCTTTGCCTGATTGGATAGGAACCCCTTAAAGGGACACTCAATTGAAAATAGTGATGTATGAATGAACCTGAAGCTTGGTATTTCTTAATCAAGCCAACTCAGCGCGAACGGGTCCACCACAAACTGGACCGTTCGTGATGGCTACGAAAGCGAGTTACTTTTGAGGTACGACCGAAAAAAGAATAGCTCTGATTGGCTTGCTTCCTCTGTGAATCTGATTGTTGTTTCAGCTGAGTCTTTAGGAAATCAAAAAAATTCATGGCGCTTATTGAGCTTTTAATTTGTGAAATCACGATACAGATCAAATGTGACAACTTCATGATCGGACGCAAATAAACGCCCTCATTAGTACGATTCATGAAATCGTAATAAGCAAAGGATAAAGTTCTAAGCAATCCGGGAATTGTCTATTCGAATGCTTACCCTTCATGGTCTTACATGAAAGCACCTGTTGCAGAGCACTCTCATTCGACCTCTCCCGCATCAGCGATGCAGAAAGTTATAACGTGACCATCAAGCCAACCAGAACAAAGACGCTATGAACAGCGCTGTTGCACTTGAAGAATCAGGCCTGACTCATGTCATTAGCCAGCCTGACCAACCTCAAGATGGCCATCAAGTAGATTATATTGCTCGATTCAAATACCCAGGCATTGCTTTAGGCTTAAGCATTGTCATCATGCCCATGGAACTGGCCTTAGGCCCCCCTCTAGTGGGAATAGCCATAATCAAGGCTTCTATGCCTAGGTGGCGAAGAACATTCAAAAATATTCGCAAAACGGGCCGGCCCGATGCCGATGTTCTAGAGTCATTGTGGATACTGTTCCACACCATTACTGGCGAAATGCTGGCCCCAGCTCTTTCCCTCGTCCTAGTCGAAGCCTCAAGCACATTGAGAGATCTTACCGCCATGGTGGGAGAGCGGAAAACACCGGAACTGATACCCAATCGATCCTATTGGATTGAACGAGATGGTCGGCGCAGAAAGGTGATGATTAAGCATCTCATGGTAGGTGACCATATCATTCTAAATTCTGGTGACTGGATACCAGGAGATGGAAAAGTAGTCCTTGGAGAAGGACTGGTTGACCAGGGCACACTGACTGGTTCATCCAACTTCTTAACCGTAAGTACCCACAAAAAGGTCTTTGCATCGACCATCCTGATTCAAGGGCAGATAAACGTCAAACTGACTAAACTGGGCGGTGATACAAAAGCCGCAAAAATGCTATCTGAAGAACTCGATAACGAACCTGAGGATACTCGCATCAGCGACTACATGGAGGAGCTTGGGAATAAAGCGGTTGTACCTGCCCTTCTTGCCAGCACGGCCATCTTCGTGGTGACCGGAAACACCAGTCAATCCCTAGCCCCTCTTCAACTTGACTTCGCCCAGGGTGTTGGCATTGGATCACCGATCCCTGTGATCACTACGATTCAGCAAGCAGCCACAAAAGGACGCGTTCTTATCAAAGGCGGACATGCACTGGAACATTTAGCTAATCTGGATGCGGTTATCTTCGATAAAACAGGCACACTAACCCAAACCTCAAGCAAAATTGAAGCCGTTCATTCCTTCAACGAATCCATCTCCGAACAAGCCATCCTTTTCCTTGCTGCCTCAGCTAGCTTCTACTCGCTCCATCCTTTCAGCTCTGCACTGCAAGAGTTTGCATTGGAAATTGGGGTCACAATTGAAGCTACCGACCCACTCGACAGTTCGGACACAGGCGTCATGGCGACCATAAACGAACAAACGATCATTGTTGGAACCAGCCATTACCTCAAGGAAAAAGGGGTTGTCATTGACACCGATTACCACCGAAAGCATAAGTCGGTCATAAGAGATCGATCCATTCGCTACGTTGCAATCCAAGGTGTGATTGTTGGCTCCATTTCATATACCAATCCATTGCGTCCAGAAAGCGCTATGGCCATCTCTGAATTAAACCGCATGGGAGTTGCCTGTTATTTATTCACTGGCGACAACAGCCGAGCTGCCAATGCAGTCGCTTATAAACTGGGCTTCAAACCTTCAAACACCTATTCCGATCTATCTTCAAAAGATAAGGTCAAATTAATCGATGCCCTGAAGAAAACCCACAAAACAATTGCCTACGTGGGTGATGGTATCAATGATAGTGCCGCACTTCGTCATGCTGATGTGGGCATTTCGTTTGCCGATGCGAGTCACCTTGCTGTCGAGTGCGCCGATGTCGTCCTGCTGGACAATTCATTACTAGGTATTGCCTATGTGGCCGAGCTATCGAAGAGATCAATGAACCTAGTACACCAGAATATCGTCATCGTGACCGCTGCAAATTTCGCATCGATTGCGGGCTCATTATTACTCAGCTTTTCTCCACTCGCTGCGGTGATGGTGAATAACGGCGCCACACTCTACGCAGGTTTAAACGGTCTAAGACCACTTCAATATGGCGACCGTCATGATCCAGACATTGATCGGAACTTGATCCGGGGCGATAAGACTCTTTTGGGTATCCCTTGGAGAAAGAGAAAACGGGGATCGCTTCGTGCTTTACTCGAGCGTCCATCGAACGAAGGTGAATCACCATGAATTCGATCAAGATCGTCTTCCCTGCTCTTTTTGCTGCCTTAATCCTCGTGTCAGTTGGTATTGTCGCGACCATAGCCTTGGTCAGCCAGACCCGAGATGCCCGCGAAACAGCTCATTCGATGCTGGACCTGATCGGAGGAACTATCGATGACAACATCTACAATAATCTGACATCCGCCTATAACTTAACGCGCATCTACGCAAAGCAGATCCGCGATCATAAAACCCCAATTAAGGGTGATGTCCTTGCACCTGACTTTGTACACTACATGATTGATTCTGTCAGGACGCAAAGCCTCATGTCGAGGGGGCTTAACTTGAGTGTCAGCTCACCCAAAGGGCAGAATCTAACATTGGATCGCAGAAGAACTGCGACTCCTGTGGTTAAACTATCCGACATCCAAAAAGGGGGTCAGCTTTCATGGTATGCATTCGATACCTATGGAAAAAGCCATGAAGCATTAGAGATCGAGGATATCCATTTTGACCCCAGACAACAGGAGAGTTATCAACGAGCCTTGATCCTTAAAGATACGGTAAGCTCTAAGATACATAGGAGCCCTTTAGCGCCTGACGCCTTCGTGATTAGCATTTCTGAACCGGTATTCGATCTGCATTCGAATCTCGAAGCCATGGTTTCAACAGACGTGGACTTGAGAACGATCGGTATTTACCTTAGGGGACTGAGACTACCCGAGGGTACTGTGGTCTTTGTCTATAACTCGGAGGGCAATTTACTCGCCACGACCCTTCGACAAAGTGATGAAGCAACAGGCGAGAAAGACTTTCGAGTACTCCCTCTTCTGATTCATAACCGTGACAGCTTAATGATTAGTACGGCCGAAGAGATTCTCCATGAATATGGAACATTTGAAATACATGAAAAAAAGATCTTCAAAGTTTCTTCAGACGGTCAAAGCCACTATGTCTATACAGCCCCACTCAAAAATAATTTTGATCTAAATTGGAAACTTGCCGTAATCATTCCTGAAGCCGGACTGATCAGAAATCTTCTGGAAGGCATCCATCTAACTGCATGGATCACTCTGGGCCTCATTTTTACGGCAATCACCTTTGGTCTTGGGTTAGCCGGATGGGTCATCCGACCCATTATTACGCTGGGTACAGCCGCTGCGGCGCTTGAAAAAAACCAGCTTATGGATCCACCGCTGCCTGTTAAGGAATTAGAAAAAGACACTCATAGGCAAAATGAGTTTGGTCAGGTTGCCCGTATTTTCTTGAGAATGGTCGAAGAAATAAGAACACGTCATCGCCTTCTGGAAATGCAGCTCGAGCAACTTCGTGTAGATATCAGCCATGAAGAAACACATGAAGAACTTAAGAAAATCACCAACAGCGACTTCTTCATCGAATTAAAAGAGCGAGCAGGTGACATGCGCGCACGACGCATCAGTGAAATTAAACAACAGGCATCTAACACCGATAAGGATCTTGAAAGTTTGAGTGAAGTGATTCGTACGACAATCGAACGTGAAACATCAGCGCTGAGCGACGAACTATCGCACGACGTAATCAAGCCCAGTGATACATGTGAGGATTTCCATGGGTAAATTAATTGCCATTCATTCATTTAGAGGCGGAACTGGCAAATCAAATATTTCGGGTAATCTCGCCGCTCTATTAGCCTGTAAAGGCTATCGTGTGGGTGTTATCGACACAGATATACAGTCGCCAGGGGTACATGCTCTTTTCAGCTTTTCGTCCGAAACGGTGAAAAACACCCTGAACGACTACCTCCTCAAAAAATGCAGCATCGAAGAAGCGGCTTATGATGTCACGGGATCCATTCAATCTGCTGACCAACCGGTCTCTGGCTGTTTGTATCTCATTCCTTCCAGTATGAAAACAGGAGAAATTACGCGTATCCTCCAGGATGGTTATGATGTAGGTCGTCTTAATATTGGTTTCCAACAGTTGATGCAGAAACTCAGCTTGGATTACCTACTGGTTGATACACACCCTGGAGTGAACGAGGAAACGCTTCTAGCCGCAGCTATCTCAGATGCATTACTACTCATACTTCGACCCGATAGACAGGATTATCAAGGGACAGCCATCATGCTTGAACTCGCAAAACAGTTGGAAGTGCCAAAAATATTTCTGGTCATTAATAAAGCAGTGAATCAAAAAGACTTTGCCGCGATGACTCAACGGGTAGAATCATCCTTTGGCCACCCTGTGCTTGGGGTTATTCCACTCTCGGATGAAATTGCAGCCTTGGGTAGCACGGGCCTATTTTGTTTGAGAGCGCCAAATCACCCTATGGCTCACGCGCTCGAAAAAGTATTGAAAGAGTTGCAATAACTCAGTCAACTCCTTAAAAATTCACGAAGGGAACCGCACATGGCCAGTATGCTGAAGATCGTTAAAATCCCAGATTTATTTACCATCGGTAATTTATGTTGTGGCGTGCTCGCACTATTTGCAAGCTTCGATCAACTCCCCAAGATCAGCGCCCTCTATATTCTTGGAGCTATGGCACTCGATAGTCTCGACGGCAAAGTGGCGGGATGGCTTAATCAAAAAAATGAATTAGGGAAAGAGCTCGATTCACTAGCCGACCTCATTTCATTCGGTGTAGCACCTGCTTTTATTTTCTACACTGTGTGGCCACACGATGCAATGATTACGGTGATCTTACTGTTCTTCGTGAGCTGCGGGCTATTGAGACTTGCCAGATACAACATCTCCGATGGTAAGGGTTTTGAAGGTGTACCCATCACTGTGAACGGGGTGCTATTTCCCGCATTAGTCTTCATATCCAGCTACCACGAGGACCTCCTTTTTTACTGGCCTTTTATCTTCGTCATCCAAGGTTTTCTGATGATCTCAAGCATTAAAATTAAGAGGCTGTTCTAATTCCGAATGGCCCATTCGATGAAAGTAACTCCCTCGACATAATCCTGTTACATAGTTACAGGAAAATGTCAGAAAGAATACTAGAGGGAAGAGATCATGACGCCCCAAGCTGCCGTCACTAACACTCAGGAAGACTATCTCAGATCCACTCTCGATGACATTCTGGAAAGCCTAGAGGACGATAGCGAATCGGATGAAGAATCCGCCCGACAGCTTAACTTAAAAACCGCTCTCAACAACGAACTCTCTCCTGGGGAGGCTCGACTAAAGCGCATCATTGATGACTTACATCCAGGGGACATAGCTTATATTCTAGAGGCCTTGCCTGTAAGCGCACGGCTAAAGATCTGGAATCTGGTAGCCCCTGATCAGGATGGCCCGGTCTTGCTTGAAGTCACCGACGCTGTCCGGGAAACCCTGATTGCGGTCATGGACCGGAGTGAACTCCTCTGTGCAACCGAGCAACTGGGTACAGATGAAATTGCAGATCTAGCGCCTGATCTGCCTGATGATGTTATTCATGACGTATTGGTGGCCCTGAATGATCAGAATCGCCGTCAATTGGAATCTGTATTGGCTTCTGATGAAAATAGCGTTGCAGCGCTGATGGATTTCAACATGCTAACCATACCGGAAGATACAACACTGAGGGCGGTCCTCAGATTTTTAAGAATCCGGGGTAGCTTACCTGAGCACACGGATAAACTTTTTGTTGTAGATGACGACTCCGTTCTCAAAGGGGTCCTATCTCTCAAACGTCTTATCTTGGGTAATCCGGATAGATTAGTCAGTGATGTAATGGCAACTGACGTGGTCTGCTTTCAACTCATGGACGACGCTCATGAAGTAGCCCGCGCATTTGAACGCTACGATCTCGTCACAGCTCCCGTTGTCAATGAAAAGCACGAATTACAAGGACGCATTCGCGTCGATGCCATTGTAGATGTGATTCGTCGACATTCCGATGAAGAGCAGTTGGCTGAGGCTGGACTTCGAGAAGATGAAGACATTTTCTCAAGCGTCTGGAAAAGTGCACGCAATCGCTGGTTTTGGTTGGCCATCAACCTGATTACCGCCTTTGTCAGTACACGGGTAATTGGACTGTTTGAAGATACCATCGTGAGGATTGTTGCCCTTGCTTCTCTGATGCCCATCGTTGCTGGAATGGGTGGTAACACGGGCAATCAAACCAGCATGATGCTGGTCCGTTCATTAGCCATGGGACTTATCACAACCAACAATGTCCGACGTCTGATTTTCAAGGAAATCCTGATATCTATCTTGAATGGAATGCTCTGGGGCTCCATTCTTGGCGCCCTGGCGTATGGTTTGTACCGCGACCCTCAGTTAGGCCTCGTGATGGCAGGGGCCACACTCATTAATCTTGTTGTTGCGGCCGTGATGGGTCTTATCATCCCACTCACCCGCCATCGAATGGGTTTAGATCCAGCCATGGGTACCTCCGTCCTACTGACGGCCATGACAGACGGCATGGGGTTTTTGATCTTTTTGGGCTTAGCCAGTGTCGTTCTTTGAACTCCAAGATCCAATACGGATCCTCATATCTGTGAACTGGCCAGTTCGCTATTCCTTTGTCAGTTCAACTGTTTTATTGTTCTAGTATTAAGGGTTTTCGCCCCTTCATTGATAACAAAGGGTACCGCCGATCCGGCCATAATGATGGCCAAATCAAGCATGGTGATCGGTGTCAGCCTCAATAAACCTCTCAACGGAGGAAAGAGCAGCGCCAGTGCCTGTGCGCCAAACGAACCTGCGATTGCTAGGTTTAGATATGGATTCGCGGGTCGATCACGATCAAGAATACTAGTGGTTTCGGATCGACTCGTGATGGATTGGAGAAACTGAGCCATGGTAAGCGCCATAAAGGTATTGGTACTGGCTCTACCTCCAACCCCATAACGAGAAATACTATAAGCAAAGACCGCCAAGCTACCCGCGGTCATGGTCATCGACTCCCTCAAAAGACTAACAATATCCTCTCGGCCCAAAATGGGTTTCTGAGGATCACGTGGTGCTTGTTTAAGCACCTCTTTTTCAGGTGGATCCATTGAAAGAGCCAATGCAGGGAATATGTCTGTGACCAGATTGATCCAAAGTAACTGCATTGGGTTGAGTGCTTCGCCATAGCCTAACGCGAAGCTAGCCAACATAATCTGAATTTCACTCAGATTGCTTGAAAGCAAGAAACGAAGACTTTTCCTGATATTGCCATAGATCGTTCTACCTTGTTCAACGGCAGTAATCATCGTGTGCATGTTATCGTCCTGAAGAACTACACTGGCAACAGAACGAGCGACATCCGTTCCCTGATCGCCCATGGCCACACCGACGTCGGCCGCCTTCAAAGCAGGCCCATCATTGATACCATCACCGGTCATAGCGACGACACGACCATTGGCTTGCATGGCCTGAACGATCCTTAATTTGTGGGCGGGACTGACACGAGCAAAAATGGTTGTACCTTTCACCAGCCTAGAAAGCTCTTCAGTATCAGCTTGGTCCAAAAGTTTTGCATCCACCACCTGGATGTCACCTGTTCGACTTAAACCCAGTCTCCGACCGACGGAAGCTGCGGTCGCACATTGATCGCCAGTAATCATAACGGTATCGATTCCAGCATCATGGAACTGTGCCATCAGCTCTCGCATACCGGGCCTCAATATGTCTTCCATACCGATGAGACCTAACCAGATCAGATCCGATGGAATGCTGCTATCCACCGACTGACTGTAACCATAAGCTACGCCAAGAACCCTTAGCGCCTCACCGGCCATCTGCTCATTCTGGGCCAGGATTTTTTTCTTGGTTTTCTTGTCCAGCGGTAAACGCTCTTCTCCAACCTGATAATAGGCACAGAGTTCGATTACTTCCGATGGACTGCCCTTAACACCCAGAAAAAACAGGTCATCTGTTTCCTGATGTGTACTGAACATATATGGTCGATCCTCAGCTCGGTGCTCCATATTGATTAATGGTAAGCGCAACCTTAGGGCTGACACATCATGACCCGCATGAATAGCTGCCTCCACCAGTGCACATTCAGTAGGAGAACCTTCGAGCCCATCAATACCCAGATCTTGGCTGAGCTGGACTTCACTACACAAAGACACTACTTCAAGCAGCCGATTCATGTCCTGTTGATCACGGATCGGATAGGTTTCTCCTTCTAGTATGAACTCACCATTACGCAGTTCGACGTCATGACGATGGGTGTTAACAGTAACGACCTTCATTTGATTCATCGTCAAGGTTCCCGTCTTGTCAAGACAAATGGTCTGTACAGAACCCAGTGCCTCAACAGCCGGAAGTTGTCTGATGAGTACCTTTTGTTTCTTCATCTGTCGGATACCCAAAGCCAGAGTTGTGGTCGCGACAGCAGGAAGGCCCTCGGGTACGGCAGCAACCGCTAATGAGATGGATGAACTCAACATAGGGAGCCAACCGAGACCTCTGAAAATACCGATACCAAATACCAAGGTACAGATTCCAGCACTGAGCGTTGCTAATTTGACGCCAATTTGATCCAACTCACGCTGCATCGGTGTTTCAGGTGGAGACACCTCACCTACCATGCTTTGTATTTGCCCAATTTCGGTATATTTACCCGAAGCGGTGACGACTGCGGTACCACTCCCCCCCGTCACGATGGTCCCCATATGGACCATATTCGATCTTTCACCCAAAGGAGTATCCAACTCGGCTTCGCGATTATCTTTAACGACGGGTAGACTCTCACCTGTCAGTGCAGACTCATCGACGGTCAGATTATTATTGGATATAAGCCTTGCATCTGCCGGTATATAGGATCCGGGGGCAAGCAGAAGGACATCACCAATAACTACATCAACCATTGGAATTTCGGTACGAACGCCCTCTCTCAGGACCCAAACATGTTCAGGTGTAAGCGTACCTAGTGCGTTGATCGTTTTTTCCGCAGCGCTTTCCGTGAAATACCCAATAGCTGCATTGATCACCACGACCCCTGCAATCACAAGTGCATCTGCAACCCCGCCAGTTGCGATTGACACGACAGCGGAAACTCCCAGCATACCTACAGGTATCGATAGGAGTTGATCCATAATGATTTTATAAGGTGGTCTTTGCTTCTGCTCATCCAGACGATTTGAGCCGTATTTTTGAAGCCTGATGCTCGCTTCGCTGTTAACGAGCCCGGATTCACGGCTACCGATTCGCTCTAATACCGAGTCCGCCGGCAAGGCATACCATGGCGCCTGATCGATGGAGTCCGTCCCCACAATATGAGGCGTCGTTGGCGCTTGTCGTCTCCTTTTGAGCGAGTCGCTGGATGGTCTCATCAACTGGCGCAAAGCCCCAAACCCAAGACCATTATTGCCTCTATCGGTCTTAGATCTAGACCGATGTGAGCGATGCCTGATCGTTTGTAATGAAGCTTGGAATACCGTGACCTTTTGAATACCCGCCAGGATGATTTCAAGCTGCTGAAGAACTTGCCTTTCAGTAAGCTTACCTGCATCGAACTGCAGCAGAATGGTCCCTGTCAGTGAGTTAGACCGAACGGAAGTCAGGTGATGAACCTGTTGAAGTTGGGCTTCAAGCTGGATAGCCAGACGATCATCACGATATATGGCTAGAACACGAACCCTTAATCTTCCAGGAACACCTTGATGAAGGAGTTCATAGGTTTGCGAGGTTTCGACCGCCGACATACTACTGATAGCCATTTGGGCTCTCCAAGTTAAAGCAACTCAAAAAACAGGTTGACACCAAAAATCATCGATCCCTTCTGATCGGATTACCCCGTATATCAAGTCCCTTGATCTCAAAATAGGCATATTCCACCAAGCTTTGAGCATGATGTGTAATGCGCTCAAGAGACTTGACCATCAAAACCATGCTAACCGCGAACCCTATATTGGCTGCATTATTGACAATATGCTCCATGAGACGCCCGACTTCGCTGGCAAACTCATTACCCATTTCATGATTACTTTCAATCACGCCCAAAGCCTTTTGCTCATCCCATACATCAAAAATCTCTATGGCACTCTCCAGCGTTTGAAGTGCCTTATCGCCAATACGATAAATATCCCCCAACATGTACGCATTATTGGGATCCATTGTGTCGTAGCTGAAGATTTGAGTAACGAGGCCAGCAATTCTGACCGCTTCATCACCAATTCGCTCAATATCACTCACACTTTTGGTGACACTAAAAACGACACGAAGATCCGAACCAACAGGTGATTGTCTGACTAAAAGCTTGAAGATCTCTTCATCAGCTGAAACCTCCATTCGATCCAGCGTTTCATCACGCTTCAGAACTTCTTGGGCAAGCACCGTATCCTGCCCCTTGAATGCTGCCATAGCGACTCGAAGCTGTGAGAGTGCGAGACTTCCCATTTCAAGGACTAAACTGTGCAAATGAGCAAGCTCCCCGTCGAAACGTCGAAAGATATGCCCACCCGTCATATCCTTTATAAGTGAATGCTCGTCTTCGCTCCCTAAGGTATCTGATGCAAGGTCTATCATGGCTCTAACACTATGAGTTTGTATTGAAAGTGGGTGGCTAAGCGGCAATGAAAACCGCTAATACGAGCCCAGCAATCACATTACCGGCAATACTGACAATGAGCTCACGAGTAAAAAAAGCCCCTGGATTCATTCGCCCCAATCGTGGATTCTTATGTTTGAGAGAGATTTCTATTTCCCCTTCCGAGAGACGGGAGGCACAACTTTGGACGAAATCGTAGACCTCATCGCACGTATGGTGAGCTGGATGGAATTTGATCAAGACTCGGCCGGTAACCGTATTTGGAACCGCGTGGTAAATGCCTTTCATGACAGGATCTCGCAACAGACTCTGCCTTAGAACCTCAGCGTAGGTTGGTTTGTTTTTGATTAAAGGTATGAAGATCCGCAACCGATTGGGTACTTTGTCGTGAACGATGCTGATAGGATTCGAAGACATCTAAACCCCACTGAATCAGGACTCAAGATCCTTGAGAATTTCAAGAGCACGCCACAACATCGGTATCGCAGGTTGCATAATTTGACCGCGCCACAACTGCTGTAAACCAAGCCCGAGAAACAGAATAAAAAAGATCGACTGCATGTCGACGTGCCCACGGGTGCCTGTGGTAATTAATTGGTCCACTTGATTTACGCCAGAAAACGCCAGCTCCCGGAGCGTTTTCATTTTTGGCATGTTTTCATTTTGGAGAAGAAACAGTTTGTTCCGCTTTGCAAACTGAGAAAGCAACTTCAGGTTACCTTCGCCTGAAAAGGTAACCAATGCGCTGGCGGCGCGGGCATTCATCTGAAGAGAAGACAGCCCAGGGCAGTTGCGCAAACTAGCCTCAAGTGTTGCGAAATAGAAGGCATCACCACGTTTAGAGGGTATTTTTATTCGTATACGTCCAGGGACAGCATGAGCCACATAGGCGGGAAACATAATAGGTGACCTCTAGGCTTCAGAAGCTTCGTCGGCACCCAGAACGGTTTCCTCAGTAGCCACCGAGAAACCAACGGATTCCCCCGCTAACTCTGATTTGACCTCAGCGACCATATCTTCAATATCTTCACCAGCTTCCGCAAGGGCTTCACGACTTCTTTCAAGCAACAGAAGCCCTGATTTAATCGCGATTTTTGCAATGGGCCGTCCCGCAGAAATGATGGCTGGCAGCGCCGCAAAAGCTACGAGTGCGACACCGACTCCTAGGGTTGCTTTTCCAGTATTGGTTTTCAACATATCTTGAAGTGCTTGCATCTTGAGTCTCCAAATAACGTATTAATTCGAAAAGTTTGAGTTCAGGTAAACAATGTTGAATTTCGTAACATGGCGGAAAGATTGAACGGACCTTCATTTAGAGTTGAGATCTTCATAGCGTTATAGGCTTCTTTGATCTGTTCTTGGCCGTACTTCCTTTCCAGCTGTCTAATTGTGAAATGACTTTCTGCCATATCTTCAAAATGATTCATAAAAGCCACATTAATAAATGCAGCCCCACCTGCACCAAGTATTGGAACCGTCATAGCCATGGCCTTTTGTGACAACACCACTCCAAAACGCTCCGTGACCTGTGTCATTAACTTCACAATCAACGGGATATTCGATTTCGCCTGAGGCTGTCTTAAATAAGCAGCCGCCCTTGCAATCGGAACCTCTAAGGACAACCTCATACCGTAGTACCCGGTTTCGGAGGCATCATCCTGATGAGATGGGCCACCCAAAGCAAAGACTTCGAGACACGCCATACGCGCCTCCATAGAGTCGAGGGCCTCTCCATGTCTCGAGGCAATTTGAGCGATTCTTCTCATCATAAGAATCGTCATAAACGGCATCTCGAGCAACATGGCCGGCCCGCCCCAAAACCCCCCAATAGCGCCACTGAGGCCTCCTAGAATCTTATACTTTGCCAGCGGAGGGGCCATGCTGGATCTCTTGCCATCCTTCATGCCTCGTAAGGCAACATCAAGCGCTGTTTCCAAAGCCATTTCAGAACAGCGGTTCACTTTTTTTGACCATCGACTCGGCATGAGTTTGGTAGCCATTTCGATGGGCGTCCCAACTAGATTACTCAGACGGGCCGCCAAACTTGGATGCTCAAGGCAATTATGTGCCCGCAGCAGCGCCTCCTGATCGAAGTCAGAAAGACCCAACCGATGGGTTAAAGGTTGCTCAGTCGCACGAACTATCAAACTCAATCATCAGCCAGGAAAATATTGTAAGTTACTGTATCAACCGCCTATGACGGATTGATGACAAAACTGGAGTTTTGAACGCCCAGAAGTTGTGCAAGACCTACCTGCATCTAAGCCCAATAGGCATCCTTCAACGGGATACTAATGGGTATAAACTGACAGAACGCCCATTAGATAGGCTCCTTGGTTTGGAAGAAAGAAAAAAGCTTTACATGACTTGGCCTAGGCACAAGAAATGCTTCTGTCATAAATGTATGGCAGAGTTCGCCGTAATTACTTACGGAGCATTCTAGAGGAGCCCTACATGATCCATTTTGGCGGAGATGAATTGTCAGATGCTATCCCTGAAATAAGCTCGTGGGAGAACGCGCAGGACACTGAAGAGGAGGGATCAGATGACTTAGAAGCACCCTGCCATGAGGATCTCTCAGATCTATACCTGAGCAAATAGGAGGCATCTACTGGATCTTAACCGTCTTTAAAAAACTGGCATTACGTTCACACCCCTTTCATAAGGAGTCACACCCGTCTATGAATCTACTACCTGGAAAAAAACTCTTTGTACTAGACACGAACGTCCTTATCCACGACCCAGCCTCCTTATTTCGTTTCCAAGAGCACGATTTATTTATTCCCATGATCGTTCTGGAAGAGCTCGACCTATCAAAAAAGGGGCTCTCCGATGTAGCTAGAAACGCCCGTCAATCGAGTCGTTTTCTGGATGAACTGGTCCGAAATGCCGATGTATCGGACATAAGAAATGGCATCCCCTTGAGTCAAATTGAGTATGCGGGACGAATAGACGAAAACTCAACAGGTCGACTTTTTTTTCAGGTAAACCGACTGGCCTCGGATTTACCCGAAAGCATGCCAGGAAATCTAGCCGATAACTCCATTCTGGCAACCACACTCGCCATCCAACATCAACATCCCGAGATGCAGATCGTCTTGGTGTCAAAAGACATCAACATGCGCATCAAGGCCTCCGTTTTAGGCATCATCGCCGAGGATTATCACAACGATCAGGTACTTGATGACGTCAACCTTCTTTACAGCGGCATTCAAGAGCTACCCCTTGATTTTTGGATTACGCATGGAAAGAACATGGATTCCTGGAAGGATGCAACCGGGCGCACGTTCTATCGGGTCATGGGCCCCTTAGTAAGGGACTGGTTCATCAATCAGTGCTTATATCTCCCCGATGACGCAGGATTTGAAGCCATCGTGAGAAGCAAAGATCAACAAGCGGCTGTCATAGAATTAGCTAGAGATTTCCACAGCCCTCAACATAGCGTCTGGGGTGTACAGGCGAGAAATCGAGAGCAGAATTTTGCTCTCAATATGTTAATGGATCCCGATATTGATTTTGTCACTTTACTTGGAACAGCAGGAACCGGGAAAACACTGCTGGCGCTAGCGAGCGGTCTGACACTGAGCATGGAGCACAAGGCCTACCGGGAAATCATCATGACCCGTGAAACCATCCCCATAGGCGAAGACATCGGATTCCTTCCTGGCACCGAGGAAGAAAAAATGAACCCATGGATGGGTGCTCTGATGGACAACCTAGAGCTACTTAATAGCCATGAAAATCAGGGTGCAAATAGTTGGGAGAGGCAAGCGACCAATCAGGTTCTAATGAGTAAGGTCACGGTAAGATCACTAAACTTCATGCGTGGAAGAACATTCCTGAATCGTTTTATCATTCTGGATGAAGCGCAGAATCTAACCTCCAAACAGATGAAAACACTGATCACTCGCGCGGGACCTGGCAGTAAAATCATTTGCCTTGGGGATATTGCCCAGATCGATACACCTTATCTAACAGGTACGACTTCAGGGCTAACTTACGTCGTCGATCGCTTCAAAAACTGGCCACATGCAGCTCATATCACACTCAAACGCGGTGAGCGTTCTAGACTTTCGGACTTTGCTGCAAACGCGCTCTAAATAGACCTATACAGAGCGGTATGAGAACCGCTCTGCTTTCTTTAGACAGGATCGTTTCGGTGGTTCTTAGAAATCCAAAGCATGGCTAATGCGATCAATAAACCGAACACAAAAATTATCGTGTTTGACGTCAAGTTCGCTCTCAGCATCAAAGCATAGACACCGAGCATCGCTAAGATTGAAATATTCTCGTTAAAGTTTTGAACAGCGATAGAATGACCTGAGCCCATTAACTGGTGACCACGATACTGTAAAAGTGCATTCATCGGGATGATGAAGATGCCCGCTAAAGCGCCCACGAGAACAAGCAAACATCTGGCTACCCAGGCCGTCTCCACCCAAATCATCGTAATGACCAAAAGACCCATGAGGATACCGAGGGGCAGAACCTTTTCCGCCCGCTCCAAAGGTACCTGCTTAGCGGCCAAAATAGATCCAAGGGCGAGACCCACAGCAACGAGCGCAGTCAGTCTTGTGGCTTCCTCAAGATCCATCCCCAGATTAAGTGCCGCCCAGACCAGAATAATTAAGCGCAAGGTGGTACTCACCCCCCAAAACAAGGATGTGACCGCAAGTGAAACCTGACCCAGGGGATCCTTCCAAAGACGCAATAAAGATAAGGTAAAATCCAAAACCAACCGAGATACATGGTGTGAACTGAATGTGCGTTCGATCGGTAGCTTAGGTATGAATAGGTTGAAAATTGCCGCCAAGAAATAAGCGAGCAAGATAGCAATAATTGCAAAAGAGGACGACGATACTGCCTCTATCCGCGAACCAAGCCAGAGAACCATACTCGTTTCTTCAGGCTCAAGACTCACCAGAAAGCCACCCAGAATCGCGCCCAGAATAATAGCGGCAACGGTCAGACCTTCCATCCAACTATTAGCCCAAACCAACCGGTTCTTAGGTAAGAATTCAGTCAGAATGCCGTATTTGGCCGGCGAATATAAAGCCGCTCCAATACCTACTAGGCCATAGGCCAAAAGCGGTTGAACGCCCAATAGCATGGCGCTGCAACCAAAGATCTTCACAGTATTACTCAATAACATGACGCTTCCTTTCGGCAGCGCGTCCGAAAGAGCTCCCACAAAGGGAGCCAGGAAGATAAAGGCCAAAACAAAACACTGCTGTAAAACGGGAATTTGCCAATCAGGCGCGTGATGCTCCTTCAACAAAGCGATGGCCGCAAACATAAGAGCATTATCACCCAGCGCAGAAAAAAACTGCGCAAGGAGAATAACGAAAAAACTGCAACTCATGCCACGATATCCGGAACAGGCTGATCACCCTCTAGATATTCGGCAGAATGAAGGACCTTCCAAAAGACTAATTCGAGCCGACCATCGAAGTGCTCTACGATGGCCGAGCAACTTTCGACAAAGTCACCGGTATTCACATAAGTGAAGCCTGACATATCTTTCATCTCAGGGTGGTGGATATGACCACAAATCACCCCATCCAAACCCTCATCGCAGAGAGTCGCAACGATACTATCCTCATAATCCGAGATGAACTGCACTGCATTTTTGACCTTGTATTTCACAAATGCCGCCAATGAAAACTGCGACTGAAAGCCAAAGAAACGTCGAATGACTCGAAAGAACCGATTTACTTCCAGCAAGAAGTCATAACCCTTGCTACCCAGTTTGGCTATCCACTGGTGATATTTCGCGATCGTATCGTATTCATCACCATGAACAATCAAGAATCGTCTACCGTCAACCGTGGTATGAATGATCTGATTTCTGACCAGAATATCGCCAAAAACATATTCATCATAATCGCGTACGTTCTCATCGTGATTCCCAGGAACGTAAATCACTTTTGTACCATGTCTCGCTTTTCGTAAGACTTTTTGGATAATCGTATTATGGTCCCTGGGCCAATAGACCTTTTTGGACAAAGCCCAAAAGTCAATGATGTCACCCACAAGATAGAGCGTTTCGCTTTCGTTATGCTTCAGAAAATCAAGAAGAATGTCGGCCTGGCATTGCGTAGAGCCGATATGAAGATCGGAGATCCAGATAGTTCGATAGGTATTCGTACTCATGAATTAGACTCTGAAGAAATCACTTTCCAGTTTAGCCACACTATTGCTGGTAATAGAGAAAAACCATGTACCACAAAACAGTGTTTACACGCCTTTCCATCACCCATGATCTGGAGTATTTGATCCATAAAGTCAGTGAATGCCATCCTCCGTCGTAAGATGCAGTGTTTTTTCAGAAAAAGATTGGTCAGATACAAACCGATCCCCGGCATTTCTCAAGGAAGCCACGATGTCTTCGCGACTGACGCCTATAATTCTGGCAAGTGATTCCAAGGACCATGTAGGTGATCCATCAAATTGACTAAACTGATCTGCAGGCGGTAAGTAGCCTTGACGTATGAGTTGATAGATTTCTTGGATGTCCGGTGGCGTTGGCCTTACGTCAAACTGCGAGCTCTTGGGCATTCTTTTAGGGATGCAACCACAGCTCATAGATACCCCCTTCCTTAAAGAAGCCGCAGCCACCATTCGCTCGGTACCGCAGGCACATCGACACAGATAGCGAGAAACGTTTGTTCTTCCAGGCGCTTTACCCAGGATGAGCCAATAACCAATCTGTCCACCTACATCCAAAGTAGATCCTTGTTGATTGTCCATGGAATCTTCTCCAAACTTCATAACACTTTGTTTAAACGAAAACCGTCGTAATAACTTTGAATAAAACCCTGCCCGTCAAACAAATCCATGTACCTCTAGACTCTGATCAATTAGGTAACATTCTGGATCCAGCGGTTTTCCGCAAATGATGGCCTGAGTGAGTAATGCGATCCCTAGACGAACCGGCAGCTTGATCAACAAAGTCATGGGCGGAGATATGCCTAGCTTTTCAGCATATTCTTCAAGCACGAAATGATATTCAGCGGGTAGGTCTTCTATTGACTTCATAAGGACGGTATCGCCTCCTCGATCAGATTAGCTGGGTGAGAAACACTTAAAAGCGAAGTCTCGTTGTTGCCTTGGAGAGGATTTTCCCAATCAAATGTTACAGAATTCGGACAGTCGCTTAGCTTCCTTACACGCTCACTGATTAGCCAGCCTTCATGGCGTCAAAGTCGTCACAAAATCGTCACTCAAACAGGATAGAGTCGCTCAAGGATATAAGACTTCATATGCTAATGAATGAATGCGATTATCAGGAACCAAACAGCGTAAAGAGTGAAACAAGACTCGACCTTGGGTCCATACCGAAAGATGTGGGTTGGCTATTGGTTGGCGCGGGCATCGTTGGAGAAGTCGCACCAGGCGTTCTGGGGACCCCTTTTTGGCTCGCAGGTCTTTTTATCCTCTGTCCATCGAAGGCGAGGCACATCGAAAAAGCTTTGGAAAAACATGCTCCCAAAGCGCTGAACACGGGTTATCGTCAAGTATCCAGGTTTCTGATAGATCTTGAGCGACGCTACCCAAGATTATAGTCAGCGTAAAACAATTGAGCGTTGGCCACGTCGAGTTCACAGGCCTTATTTGGTAGCATGGTGGTCTGGAACTACCCAATAGGCTTCAAATTATTGTGAATCCCGAGACCCAAGATAAGAATGCATCTGGTTTAAACCGCTGGCGACAACAAAATGCCATCTTGTTAGTCATGGGTCTGATCGGCGTTCTACTGGAACACTCATCCTATTTGATAGGTCTTATGGCACTGGCTAGTTTCTTGGCTCTGACTATAAAGTTTAAGCACGAGTGGGCCTTAGCCAAACGTCATTTGACCTTAAACATTCTGGGCTTAATCATCGCTGGCATGGCCAATTCTATTCTCTTGATTCCAAACACTATCACTTGGTGGCCCCTTGCGGCCGCGCTAAGTGCGACGCTCATCCATGGCATCAGTCTTCAGAATCAGAGCCCTAAAGTCAGTCATAACTCAACCCTTGGTTACACCGATACGCTCAGAAGCGAAGCTTCAGCCTTGCTGCTTTTGGCCCTATGCTGCACGCTCTTCACCAAAAATATCGCAGGCGCATGGATTCTCATTGCCGCTGGTTATCACTACTTACCCAACCTAAGAGCGTGGGGCCCTGATGCGACCTCTACCCGTTTTCAAAACGTGACCACGAAAGCAGAACTCTTCTCAGCACTGCTCTATGCCCTCTGTTTGACCTATACGTTACCCTTTGACCCTATGATCTTAATAGCTTCAGCAACTGGACTTCTGACCATTGTCTGGTGTTACTGCCTGATTCAGATCAAAAACGCACGCAACAGAATGGACCCAACAAAGAGACCCACCTAGGTGGGTCTCTTTATTCTTGGACTAACTCATTAGGCCGCTTCTTGAAATACCCGTATCTTTTTGGGTTGTTCTACGATCTTTTTTGGAATCGAAATCTCCAAAACGCCGTGCTGAGATCGGGCCGTAATACCGCCCGCATCCGCCGTGTCAGGGAGTGAGAAACGTCGGGAAAAACTACCATACGTTCTTTCAACCCGCTTATATCCCTGGTCACGCGTCTTTTCAATGATTTCTCGCTCGCCATTAAGCGTTAGAATCCCGTTTTCCATGGTGATATCGATTGCATCAGGGTTCACGCCGGGGAGATCGGCCCAAACCACATAGCGATGGGCTTCTTCCTTAATGTCGACCAATGGAACCCATTCGGCTGTCGCTGAGGTATCGGGATGGGTCGACTGTGACTCAAGTTCCTTATGTAATTGCTGGAGTAAACTCCAAGGTTCATAGATTGCCATACTGATCTCCTAACATTTTGATCTAAGCGTTTCACATGGTTGATATAAGGATCAAATGACCTGTTTCAAGGGCATTGTTCCAAAATATGAAACCGAGCCTAACCCCTCGTTCACTGCTATTCTTTGAAAAAAGTTGATACATATATGCTTAAAATCTTTGCTTCACCATCACGTTATATTCAAGGCGTCGACGCGAGTAGTCAGTTGGCAGCAGAAATCATCCGTATGGAATTAGGGCCAAGGGTTTTGATTATTTCAAGTCAAAGCGCTAGAAAACTACTTGAACCTCTATGGAACACCACTTTTGATAGCGCAGGGCTTAACATCACTGTCTGTGATTTTCATGGTGAATGCACTGCAGCCGAGATACAAAGACTCAAAGAATCGGCCTTACAGAGCGGTGCTTCATGCATCATAGGTGCAGGCGGTGGCAAGGTCCTTGACACTGCACGGTGCGTTGCGAGCGAACTTAATCTTCCTGCCATCAACTGTCCAACCACAGCATCGAGTGATGCGCCTTGTAGCGCGCTATCCGTTGTCTACACACCCGAAGGGGTTTTTGAAGAATGCCGTTTTTTTAAGCGTAATCCCGATCTTGTTTTAGTCGATACCCGCATTATCATCAAAGCACCTGTTCGATTATTGATCGCTGGGATGGGGGATGCGTTAGCCACTTGGTTCGAGGCAGAAACGGCCACATTGGCCCAAAAGAAAAACACCCTTGGTGGCTACACCACCATCGCAGCACTCTCCCTGGCGAAGCTTTGCTATGAGACACTTCTTACGGATGGGTCATCTGCGCTGGATGCGGCCAGATCTGGGGCCATAAACCCCGCATTCGAGCGGATTGTCGAGGCGAATACTTTGCTATCGGGCCTTGGTTTTGAATCGGCCGGTCTTTGCGTAGCCCATTCGGTCCACAACGGTTTGACGGTACTGCCTCAAACTCACCGCCTTCTTCATGGAGAAAAAGTCGCTTTTGGCACCTTAGTACAACTCGTTCTAGAAGGAAGACCAGAGTCACTCATCAACGACGTGCTTGAGTTCTGTTTATCGGTTGGGCTCCCAACCTGTTTTTCTGACTTAGGCCTTGATGGCCTGAGTTATGAACAAGCTAAAGTGGTTGCATCACGCTCAATTGCTGAAGGTGAAACGGCACATAATGTCGCTTTTCCCTTGACAATAGAGCTTATGATCGACGCACTGATGGCTACAAATAAGTATGCAACACAGTACAAATCTAGACGGAAGTGATTACAAAACCCCAGAATTAAACCCTTAACCTCATCAACATGACGCAATATATTCTGGCTATTGATCAGGGAACCACCAGTACCCGATGTATTCTGTTCGATCGTAGCAGTCACCTTCTGGCAAGCACCCAATGCGAGCACCAACAAATATACCCACAACCTGGCTGGGTCGAACACGATCCACTCGAAATATGGCGTAACACTGAACTACTGATAGCCAAAATTCTCGAGAAAACAGGTTTACAAAGAATCGATATAGCCGCCATCGGGATAACAAACCAGCGTGAAACGATTGTGGTATGGGATCGTGTAAGCGGTAAACCCCTCTTTAATTCCATCGTGTGGCAGGACACTCGAACATCCGACCTCTGTGAGCGACTGGCAGAATCATCAGGCCGTGATCAATGGCGATCGATCACAGGACTGCCTATAGCCACTTATTTTTCAGGACCCAAGTTACAGTGGCTACTCAATTCCGACCCAAGCCTCAGACGACGAATCATCGAAGGGGACGTACTTTGCGGCACCATCGATACCTGGCTAATCTGGAATTTGACCGGTGGCATGCATGTGACCGATCCGACCAATGCATCAAGAACACTGCTGATGAATTTGGAGACCCTGAACTGGGATGATCGACTCCTTTCGGCTATGGATATCCCTAGGGATTGGCTACCTGAAATTAGAACATCTTCCGAAATATATGGTCACGCGAAAGGTCTATTAGAGGGGGTACCCGTCGCGGGTAACCTTGGCGACCAGCAGGCCGCCCTATTTGGGCAAACCTGTTTTGAAGTAGGCCAACTCAAAAATACCTACGGTACCGGCTGCTTCATGTTGCTCAATACGGGCGAAAGACCGCATGCGTCAAATCATGGCCTATTAACTACGGTCGCTTATAAACTCCCGAATCAACCGCCCATCTATGCTCTTGAAGGTTCTGTGGCCGTCGCCGGATCGCTCATCCAATGGATCAGAGATAATTTGGGACTGATTAAGGCGTCGAACGATATCGAGCCGCTCGCGAAGTCTGTTCAAGATAACGGTGGTGTATACATTGTGCCGGCCTTCTCTGGCTTATTTGCGCCCTATTGGCGTGATGATGCCCGAGGCGTCATCACAGGGCTTACGGCTTATGCCAATAAAGGGCATATAGCCAGAGCCGCACTTGAAGCCACAGCCTTCCAGAGTGCTGAGCTGCTCCATGCCTTACGCGAAGACACTCAAAGCGTAATTTTCCAACTCAATGTAGACGGTGGGATGGTCATTAACCATACCCTGATGCAGTTCCAGGCCGATCTTCTCAATATGCGCGTGATCCGCCCGAAGGTCCTTGAAACAACGGCGCTGGGTGCAGCCTATATCGCAGGTCTTGCTGTAGGTTACTGGTCGAACCTTGATGAACTTAAAGACTTAAATCAAATCGATCACATCTGGGAGCCTCAGATGGAAGGAGATCGGCGGACTAAGCTAATGAGGGCGTGGACGAAAGCAGTTGAGCGCTCATTTGATTGGGTGGAGTAGTCCATTAACGAATATTCACCGATAACGGTGTATCCGTCTTATACAACTCATCTAGGATAGCATCTGAGAGTGGCTGGCTTTCTTCAGGCGGAATCATCACTTCAACGTACGCCGCTTGATTGGATCGACTCAATCGATCCAGTACTTCATCGAGTTCGCCAAGCGTTTGTACCTTAGCTGTGAACCAGTCACGACATCCCATGGCATTGGGCAGAAGACTATAGTTCCAAGGAGCAATCACATCATAGATATGTCCCACATCATTAAGAACATCTTCAATGCCATAAATGCCATTATTCAGCACGAATATAAAAGGCCTAACTCCATAACGCCCCATAACTCCAACCTCGTTAGCCGTGATCTGATGTGCACCATCACCTGTCACCAGGATAACTCGATGATCAGGAGCCGCCATGGCAACCCCCATTGCAGCTGGCGTCGCCCATCCTATGGCTCCCCAGAGCGTTTGCGACTGATATCCAACCCCTTTGGGCAACCTGAGCTTGGACAAATGCAGCATACAGGTCCCCGTATCAGCCACAAGGTGATCGCCGGCCTTTAGAAAGCTCTGTAGGCGTGGATAAAAACCGGCCGAGGAGATCTGATCGTGAGCCTCTCCTATCAACCTAGGCTCTAACCATTCTGATGTCACTATGGATCTAATGTGGCTAGGGTTTGCTTGAGCCAAAGCTTCGAGTACATCCCCCATGAACACGCTGGTAAAAATATCGTCACCGATTCGTACTGAATCATCTTCAATGATGATTAGACGATCTACATCCAATTCACTACTCCAGAACCCCGTGTTGATATCTTCATGGATAACGCCCCCAATGTCCAAAACGAGCGCCGCCTTTTCCACCGCTGCTTTAACTGCTTCGGGTGCAGAACCATCACCATTATAAAGACCCAGATAACCTGGAGTACCTTCAGAAAGGATGCCTTTATCCATCGGCGTTGTCGCATAGCTGATACCAAAATGCGTCAGAAACGAGGTTAATGTCTCTTCGAGCTGGTAGCGTGCAACCATATAGGTCGGGAGGGCGACAATCGTTTGAGCCCTATTTAAGCGGTCGAGTATGGCCTTAACAACCGCGTCCAATTCAATTGGCGCGCTCTTAGGGCGAAAGGCCTTACCTAGTAATCGAGTCTCTTTAGGTGGATCCAATATCGGCATACACGCCTGATCTTCGGGAATGAGAATATAGGCAGGAGTTGATCGGCGTAAACTTTCCAGAATGACGCGCTCCATCTCCATGACCACGTTTTCTGCCGTAAGCTCTGAAACCACCCCGCTGACGGATGCCATCATATCCACAAAGTTACCGTAGACACCGTCACCTAGGGTGTGGTGTGCAATGAGACCTTGTTTCTGAATTCTAAGACTCGGTGATCCAACCAAATGAAAAATGGGGAGTCGATGCGCTTTAGAACCCATAAGCCCACCAAGCGCATTCAGCTCTCCCACCCCATAGGTTGTGGCGAGAATGGCGGCACCTTTGATACGCGCGTAGCCATCGGCAGCATAGGCTGCATTCAGCTCATTGGCACAGACCACCCATTCAAGCTTAGGACATTCTTCAATGGCATCATCGATCGGAAAAGAGTAATCACCCGGCACACCAAATACGCGGTCGAGCCCCAAACCAGCCAATTGATCAATGACATATTCAGAAACTGTAGGCAGATATTGAGACATGAGGATGTGGTCCTATTCTAGAAAGTGTGTTTAGTATATCGATCACACAATGAAACACTCAGGTCCTAGTCAAATCCGTTCATTTGGATAGTAAGATTACTGGAAATCTTCCGGGTTGAGAGGCATCATGCTAATAAGTGGCATTAGGAAAGCGCGCATCCATGGATAAAGCAGTGACCGTCAAACTCAATTCAAATCCGTCTGCGAACAAACCGCAAAAAGGAAGAAGCTTTACCTTCAAAATACTGACGGGACTTTTTTCAGGCATCCTTCTTGGGCTTCTTGTTGGCGATTACACGGAACACCTTAAAATCATCGGTGATGTCTACGTCGCTTTGATGCAGATGACAGTCATCCCATATATCTTTTTTTCCCTGATAGGCAGTATCGGCCGATTATCGAAGAACGACGTAAATCAAGTTGCCAAATGGGTGCTGATCGTCCAAAGCGCACTCTGGATTTGTGCGTCCATTGCTATCTTATGGGTAGCCCAATCATTTCCGACCTTAGAGCACGGAAGCTTTTTCAGTTCTTCTAAACTGGAATCCCCCCACCCTATCGATTTTGTCGAGCTCTTTATCCCCTCAAATCTTTTCCGTTCGCTGACCGAGAATGCGGTACCTGCCATCGTTGTATTTTGTGCCCTTTTTGGCTACGGTTTGATCAGTCTAGATGAAAAGAAAGGGCTCATCGATCAGATCGGGCAGATTACACGGACCTTACAGCGTGTCAATGGAATGGTGGTTAGAATGACCCCCATTGGAACATTCGGAATTGCGGCTTATACCGCGGGAACAATGACGCTCGAAGAGCTTGAAAAGCTTCAAGCCTACTATCTTTCGTTTGGGCTGGTCGTCATGATTCTCACGTTTGTAATCATGCCTCTGATTGTTACCACTTTCACCCCATTCAGCTATAAGTCTCTAATGAATGCGTCCAAGAACGCCCTACTGACTTGTTTTGTTACTGGGAGCGTACTTTCGGTGATTCCCATGCTCGTCAAAGGGATCGAAGAGATGTTTGCTGAATTAGAAACCAGCCATAAAGATGAAGTTGCCTATTACCCAGAGTTTGTGGTCCCGCTCGCCTACCCCTTTCCTAATAGCGGCAATGCAGCCGCCCTTATTTTCATTCCCTTTGCATCCTGGTACTTAGGTCAATCGATTGAGCTTCATGAACAGATCCGATTAATGTTCATTGGTTTCTTCCTAATGTTTGGGAAAGTTTTTATTGCTGTGCCATTCTTATTGGATACATTCCACATCCCTCTCGATATGTTCCAACTTTTCCTAGCTGCAGGTGTTATTTCATCCCGGCTGGGTGATGTGCTTGGCAGCATGCATCAGATAGTTTTCACAATCCTTACCACTGCTGCCATGGCTAAGGTGATCAAGGTTAACTGGTCAAAATTGATCAAGGGCTTTGCCCTTGTTTTGATCCTATTGACGACTACGATGATCGGACTTGAGCACTTCATCCGAATACTGACCCCTACGAGTACTGATAACAGCGGAATCATCTCAGAACTGGAACTCCTCGAAAAGGGTCCTTCCGTCAGAATACAAAAGACCCCTATAGCCAACCCTAAGCCACTCGCTCCCGGCGGCAGCCGACTGGATCGTATCATCGATCAGCATCTGATCCGGGTGGGATTTATTGAAGAAAACTTGCCCTATAGTTATTTCAATAGCAAGGGAGACCTTGTAGGACTCGACATCGACATGATCACGAAACTCGCGCGTGATCTGAACGTTGATATCGAATTCACACCATACCTGCCTGAAGCATTAAATCAGCATTTCAAAGCCGACCACTTTGACCTAGCCGTCTCTGGAGTAACCGATACTACCCAGGGCTTCAGTCAATGGCTGACCACGGATCCGTATCTAGTCACCAGCATGGGGTTTCTAGTCAAAGATCATGATAAACACCGTTTTGACGATAAAAGCCGAATCACCGAAGAGCGTGGCATCCGAATTGGGGTTATTGAAGGTGGTTATTTCGAGAACTGGCTTAAAATCAACTTTCCTCAAGCAGAATTGGTTCAATTTGAGTCTTTGAGTGATTTCTTCAGCAACAATGACCATGATCCCGTAGACGCTGTCGCCGCACAGGCTGAAAGCGCTTCAGCATGGACGCTCCTATATCCGGCCTATACGGTGGTAATACCCAAAACAAAAGGACAAAGCGCACCCGTATCCATCGCTGTGGGTGGTTATGACGTGGTACTCAGAGATACATTAAATAATTGGATCACCCATCAAAAGATGAATGGATCCGTGGACCGTTGGTTTAACCATTGGATTTTGGGAAGAGACCATACCTCAAAGCCCCCGAGATGGAGTTTCTTGAAAAACGTGCTCCATCTGGATCGTTTACATTCTCACAGTGCACATTAATGCCTTGGTAGGCTGAGCGGCGCTTCCAAGACTTCAGCAACCACATCAAGATGGGGGTTCAACTGAGGAATAGAGGGTAGTGTCCACGCTCTACCGACAACATGAGTCAACATATTGGTTAACCAGATCTTATTCGACTCGGCTGAGCGCACTACCACGTGATAACCCTGAGTATCTTTATAGACATAAAATTCCTTCACCCAAAGATCAATCGGCTCCACCTCACCAGCGAGAAGCGTGCGTACATGGAAGGTTCGACTGTCTAAATCAAGCTTAAAGTCAGTCAACTTGCCGATACCACGTAGCACCAGATTTGCTACAAAAAGAATGAGAAATCGGGGGGTCCATTTAACAGCGAATCGAATAAACGTTGCCTTTGATGACATAAAAAACCTTTAGTTACGAGTGGGTGGGAAAATAATTATCTAAAGACTACTTGCGCCAGAATGCCGGTGTAAGCAAAGTCAGTGCAGTAAAAATCTCAATTCGACCTAAGAACATAGCCAACGTACATGTCCAGGTCTGGAAATCCGTCAACCCCGAATAGTTTGATGCCGGACCTACACTTCCGAGCCCGGGACCTGCATTGTTGATCGAAGCAATAATGGCACTGAATGATGAAATAAGATCCATTCCACTCAACACCAGGATCAACGTGAGAAGAACCACGCTCATGAAATAAACAAAAATAAATCCAAGAACAGATAAAGTGATCCGTGAACTGATGACCATCCCACCAAGCTTCAGTGGATTAACCGATGTGGGATGACTTAACAAGAACATCTGTAACAAACTCTGTTTGATGAGAATAAGAGTGCGCATCATCTTGATGCCCCCTCCGGTTGATCCAGTACACACCGAAATACAACTAAGGAACAGCATCCAAAGTGGCGCAAAAATAGGCCAGTTATTGAAGTCTTCACTAGTAAGACCACAATCTGTTCCAATGGAAACCACATTGAAACTCGCGTGACGTAGGGCCGTACCGAATTCATAGTACGTACCTTGATACCAAAGATAAAACCCCACACCTAGAGAACTAAGAAGCAACAAAATAAGGAACGGAAAGGCTTCAATATCTTGACGATAGATGTTGAAGTTGCGGGTTTGAAAAACGATGAAATGGGTCGAGAAGTTCATTCCCGCCAACAACATAAAGACAATCAGGACTGACTCGATAGCAGGAGAATCATAGAAGCCCACGCTCAGATCATGTGTAGAAAAACCACCTAGACTAAGGGTAGAAAAGGCATGACAAATAGCATCAAGCCAATCCATACCCGCAAGCTTCAGGCTCAATATACAAGCGAAGGTAATGAGGCTGTAGATCAACCATAGGTTCTTTGCCGTTTCCGTGATCCTTGGGGTTAGCTTGGTATCTTTCATAGGGCCGGGGGTTTCGGCGACAAAAAGCTGCCGACCCCCGATACCGAGAACAGGAAGAATCGCAACGGCCAGAACAATAATACCCATACCCCCGAGCCAGTTAAGCTCATGGCGCCAGAGATTAATAGCTGGTGCAAAACTATCAAGATTTGAAAGTACCGTTGATCCGGTCGTTGATAAACCAGACATGGACTCGAAATACGCATCTGTGAACGAAAGGTCTGGCAAATAGGACATCAGAGGGAGGGTTGCAAAACCCGCCATTCCGAGCCAGGCCACAACGACTATAATGAAACCTTCCCGTGTTTTGAGTTCACGCTCGTATTTGCGATTCAGTCCCCACAACAGCAAACCAGCCATGAGCGTCAAGCTCATATCGTTCAGGAACATAGAGAGTGTCCCATCCTGATAAATGATAGATGTGACCACCGGCAGGATATAGGTTGCGCTGAAAACCATCAGCATTAACCCAAAAATACGAGCGAGGGATAAAAAACGTATCACAATGCGTTACGGCAGTTAAAAATGGATTTCAAGCCTCAGGTGGGCCAGGACAAAGTTATTTATGAAGTGATTTTGTAAAATTCAGAATGCTGGGTCACTACGCACTCTTGGCAATTGCATTGAATGATACTAAATTGCAGGCCAAATACTAAGTATTACCTTCTTGTCACATGCCTTTTAATTACAAACCCCAACTTTGAGTGATATGGATACACAGGCCTTAATTAATGCACTGATTCTAGGTATTGTCGAAGGACTGACTGAATTTTTGCCCGTTTCCAGTACAGGACATCTCATCTTAGTGGGGGATTTACTAAAATTTAATAACGAACGAGGCAAATTGTTTGAAATTGTGATTCAGTCGGGAGCAATAATGGCTGTTATCATTGAATACCGCTGTCGCTTTTGGCACGTGACGACAAGATTCTTCAAAGACGCTTCAGCAAGACGATTTGTAGCCAATTTACTTGTGGCTTTTCTGCCTCTTGCCATTCTTGGGCTTCTTTTCGGAAAAGCCATCAAAGCCGAACTATTCAAACCCATACCCGTAGCAACAGCCTTCATCGTTGGTGCATTCATCATCTTATGGGCCGAACGCAGAGAGCACCGAGTTAGAATTACATCGGTTGATGACATTGGACTACTGGACGCATTCAAACTTGGCATCGCACAAGCCTTTGCGCTCATTCCAGGTACATCTAGATCAGGCGCCACCATTATTGGGGGGCTTCTTGTGGGTCTTTCCAGAAAAGCAGCGACGGAGTTCTCTTTTTTTCTAGCGGTGCCCACTCTTTTGGTCGCAACCGCATACCAGCTGTATAAGGAAAGAGCCCTTCTAAATCCCGATGATCTTGCCATGTGGAGTATCGGCTTCACTTCAGCATTTGTATCCGCCTATCTTTGTGTCCGTTGGCTACTGCGTTATATCTCGAGTCATGATTTCACTCTATTCGCCTGGTATCGGATCGCATTTGGGCTCATCATCCTTGCGACCTGGCAACTGCAGCTTGTCGAATGGACAGCGAACTAGCCTTCAATGCATAACGAATTCCCCTTAAATGAAGACCTCATTTATCTGAACCATGCGGCGGTATCGCCCTGGCCAAAACGAACGGTAGACGCTATCCAGTTATTCGCTCATGAGAATCTCAGGATGGGCGCAGCCCACTACCCAAAATGGATGTTGAATGAGACAAACTTGCGAAGGCAGTTAAAGCAACTGTTGAATGCGCCATCTATCAACGATATAGCACTGGTTAAAAATACATCGGAGGCTATTTCCTTTGTAGCTGCAGGAATCGAATGGAAATATGGCGATTCTATTGTGAGCAGCAACCAAGAGTTTCCATCTAACCGTATGGCATGGGAAGCCCTAGAGGACCAGGGCGTTAGTTTTCGAGAAGCCGATCTTGAAGCGGGTAATTCACCTGAAGAGGCTCTTTTTAATCTTGTTGATGAATCAACTCGCTTATTAACGATCAGCTCGGTTCAGTATGCATCGGGCTTGAAACTCAACGTGGAGCTGATTGGCTCATTCTGCAAAGCCAACAACATCTTATTTATGATTGATGCGATACAGAGCCTTGGCGCAATGGTATTCGACGTTCAAGCGTGTCAGGCGGATTTCGTCATGGCCGATGGCCATAAATGGTTATTAGCACCAGAGGGTTTAGGTGTTTTTTATATTACAGAAGAGGCAAGGAAAAAGGTTAAGCCATCTGAGTATGGTTGGCATATGGTCGAACATCCCGGTGATTACGATAATCGCAATTGGACCATAGCCGAAAGCGCTCGACGTTACGAGTGTGGCAGTCCTAATATGTTGGGTGTTCACGCCCTGTCGGCCAGTGTATCACTCCTACTCGAAGTCGGTCTTGAGACTATAGAAACTAGGATACTAGAAAGGACACGCTACTTAATTGAGCTCATAGATCAACAAGAGAACCTAGAAGTATTATCATCAAGGATTGGGTGCCGACAATCCGGCATTCTTACATTCCGTCATAAAAAACTGAGTAATCAAGATCTCTTTGAACGACTCAAGCATCACAACGTAATCTGTGCCCAAAGAGGTAATGGCATTCGCTTATCACCTCATTTCTATTCAGACAAACAGCATTTAGAGCGGGCCATTTCAATAGCCTCTTCGGTCTAAAGAGCCTTCAGAGATGTATTGGGTTTTCCAAATAATCTGAAGTAATTCTGTCTGCTTGTTTCGGCAATAGACTCAGTAGAAACCCCTCTAAGTCGACCCAGCATCTCAGCCACGTACTTAACGTAGGCAGGATAATTAGGTTTGCCGCGCAAAGGAATCGGGGCAAGATAGGGTGAATCCGTTTCAATCAAAAAACGATCATCAGGTATACGACGGGCAACATCTTGGATCTGTTCAGCATTCTTGAAAGTGACTATCCCTGAGAATGAAATATAGAAGTTGAGATCTATAGCGCGTTGGGCGGTTTCCCAATCTTCAGTGAAGCAATGGAGAACACCACCGACTCGATCCGCTCTTTCATCTCTGAGGAGCGACAAGGTATCCTCTCGAGCGTCTCTCGTATGGATAATAAGGGGTTTATTCGTCTCAATAGCTGCGTGAATATGTGAACGAAAACGATCCTTTTGGGTCTGTGAACCTCCTTCAACCCTAAAATAATCGAGCCCAGTTTCTCCAATTGCTACGACCCGTTCATCGGAGGCCAATGTGATGAGTTGATTAACGGTAGGTTCAGCGCACTTAGTTTCAGTTGGATGAACCCCTACAGATACAGAGATTTCAGGAAAAGGATCAATGAGCGCTCGCATAGGATGATATTTTTCGAGCGTAATTGACACGCAGAGCATGTGTTCTATACCTTGCTTGAGAGAATCGGAAACCAGACCTACGAAACCATTTTCGTAATGACCGAGGTCGAGGCGATCAAGGTGGCAATGAGAGTCAATAAACATTTCTGAAGAATTACGTAGAAGGATTAAAAAAATTCTACCTTGAGAAGCCCCTAAAAAAAAACCCCATCCGAGGATGGGGTTTCTTAGATCCCTTATGGGAACGTTTGGCGCCAGCCTAAGCCAGCGCCACGCGTCTTACATGAAGGATGGGATCAACGGTGCGTCGATCGTGCTCTGCGTACGGTTGCCAGCAGCATCCCAGAAGAACAAGATACCCGCAAAACGGCTATCTGGATCGTAGATGATGTCAGCAAGACGATACACTTCCCACGCAGCGTCAGATGCCTGTACTTCAACCGTACGGGTTTCACCTGGTGCCAATGGGCTGTTGTCGCTAACCGTCAGACCGTCTTCAGCCAGAAGATCTTCTGGGTAGCCAGTCGTGTCACGATGCACTGCACTGTCAAGGAAACGTACAGATGCAGTGTAGAACTCACCCAGACGAACAGCGCTAGAGCCGTTGTTGGTCATCGTGAGCTTCATACGCATTGCACGGCCTGGTACTCGGTACGTCGCATCTTCAACGCGAACCGCTACAGTAGACTTAACAGCTTCTGCTGGCTTGATGCCTCTCATCGTTCCCGCCTGAAGTGGGATCGTGATTGGATACTTGTCGTTAGCTGCAGTCATCGCGAAGATAACAATCAGTACCGTACCCGCTGCAAATGCCATACCGATCTTCTTGTCAGTGTTAGACACTAACTCGTCAGCGCGGCCTGCATTAACCAACAGGAAGCGTGGCAGGAACACTGGACGACGGACCCAGTAAACCATCCATGCCAAACCAATCGCATACCACAGGGCATGCCAGAAGTAGGTGTTTTCAAGATTGTAGGTTTCAAGATCAATCGTCTGACCCGTCAGAGTCGTCAGCTGGTTCTTGAATTCGCTCATAGAGCCTTCAATCGTGATCCACTTGCCTGGTCCAATGATTGGTCCACCGCCCTTTACGTTCATCATCGTGTGAACGTGCCAGTCACCTGGACGACGTGCGCGAAGAACAACCTTAAAGTCATACGTCTGACCAATTTCAAGGTATACAGAACGTGGTACCAACTGGCCGCCAATGTATGAAGCCTTACGGATAAATACTGGACCTGGGATACCAATGTTCAGGAATGAATGGTCAGGTGCATCTACGGTTTCTGGCCAGCCAGCAAACACGTGGAACTTACCAGAAATTTCAACGTCTTCATTAACGTTTACTTTTTCCTTTGACCACTTCAGATCGTACCAGTGAATGGTACGCATACGCATGAACGCAGCCTGAGACTTTTCACCGTGCGCAGAGGCGCTTGGTGCGTAGAAGCTCGTAGCAGCCACAGCAGCCAGCAAGCCGACTACAGACCACTTAGCCATCCTTTCTTTAATCAATTTCATGATTCTTCCTCTCTCGAATCTTTTATGGTGGACCGACCGTCACTCTTCGGCAACGGTCCGTTCATTACTTCTAATGGTCGATCAAGAAGCGTTAATGAAACGCGTCGTAGCGAACCAACGGCCAACAAAGTGCCACATGAAGTAAATCAGTGTAGACATGAAGGCTGAGAAGAATGCAGATACAGGTGCAACGTCCTTACCGAAAGTACGCAGCGTGCCCTTCTCTACCATACGGATGTACTCAGGCGTACCCGTACGAACGTAGTTGTAACCCTGGATGTCCGCAATCGACATCAACATACCGTTGTATTCAACCGGTACGTGCAGAGGTGCAATGATCGGCCAGTTACCTGGATAGAAAATCAAACCCCATGCCATAGCGCCAATGATCGCCGTGAACAGGTAGCTGCCAGACAGCAACAGAACCGTATCCAGCAAGATCGCACCTGGGGTGAGAATCGCTGGGAATACGAAGTTAACTGGGAAGTAGGTCCAACCCCAGAAGTTGAAGTAACGGTTGATCCACTCACCAAACAGGAGAGCCAATACACATACCGTTGCGCCCCATGGCTGACGGAAACGTTCCCAAAGGAAGTACTGTACCGCTGCTGGGAACGTAACCAATACGATTGGTGTTACCGTTACCCATAGACGACGATCTTTCCAATCAGACCAGAAGTCCCAGTCGCCCATCGTGAGCATAGCGTGAATGTGGTAAGAACCGCAGACAACGAAGAAGAAAATAAACAGCCCCAGGTAGTCAACCGTCCTGGAGAGTTGCACAGCTTCGGCGTGTGACCGAACCGCTGAGTTAAGTGCGCTCATGAGTTACCTCCAAAAGTACTTTTATCGTGGCCCGAACCTACTCTATTCAAGTAGGCCCGGACCGCTCTTTTTAAGAGTCCAGCTTCAGATCAGGTTTAAGCCCGTCATCAGCCTTCGTCTTGCTCTCACTTACTTTGAGACCAGACCTTGATCAACAGCTTCACAGATCGTGTTGCCAATCAGGTTGCCAAAGCTTGCGAAAACCTGCAGGAGTACACCAGCAATTGCCAGTGCCAACCAGCCAAAGAATACGAAGCCGTAGTGCAATGGCGCTACGAACAACTCTTCCATGAACCAGAAGGTGTGACCCCATTCATTCAGTCCTACGTTAGGCAGGATCATGAAAGGACCTACAACCGTTACCAGGTAAGCCAATGACAGACCATCTGCAAAGAATGGCAGACGGGTCTTAGCGTACAGGAACGCACCGAAACCGGTGATGATGTAGATTGGGTAGCTCAGGTAGAACTCAATGATGTGCGATGGCGTGAAGTCAGTATCACGAACAATCGTCTGGTGCCATGTGCCATCCTGCTCCGTGAAGTAGGAAGCGCCCCAGTAAATTGCGTTTGCATATGCAAACAACCATACAACATGAGTCATGTTGCGACGCAGTTCTTCACGTGGCTCAAGGGCAGCCAGGTTACGATCACGCGTCTTCCAGATGTAGCCCCAAAGAATGGAAGCCGTCATTACCTCAAGTACGATTTCCGTATAGAGGAAATTCATCCAGTAGGTTTCAAACTCAGGTGCAAATGAGTCAAGACCTGCTGACCATCCGTATACACCTTCGTACCAACGAACCCAAACGTAAAATACAGCGTAAATGCCGAAAGCAAACGTCAACCATTTGGAATCGAGCAAAGGTGCGTCTTGTGCACCAACGCCTGAAGTTATAGCTGCCATAGTAGTTACCTCTTATGTGTGTAGTGTGATCGATGCGATTTTCGCATCGGCCGCTGACTCCATCCTGGATACCATAAACGAGCTCGGTAATTGCCCCAACTCGCATCCTCCGATCCTCAGAGTGGAGCGCAGTCTATCACCACCCTAGGACCTGTCAACAAAAAAATGCGACATTTTGACGCACCGCGCGCATAGCAACACTTTAACCGAGGACAGAACGATCCGTTTGGGGTTGGTTTAGCGGCATCTAAATTGACTTGGATCTTGCTCCGAATGCGACAGCATCGAAATCAGCCGAATCGTCCAGTAATGTAGTCTTCGGTAAGCTGATGTCGTGGGTTTGTGAAGACTTGTGCCGTCTCCCCAACCTCGATTAATCGTCCCA
>Ga0364887_10182_pt2 | contig 41247 bp, 35 predicted proteins | sample ExccelJu500001D4_4_FD_206924 | JGI IMG/M metagenome (GOLD analysis project Ga0364887, IMG submission 206924) | Enriched cells from Trout Bog Lake Hypolimnion, Wisconsin, USA - BchlTB.July23.5000.01.D4 | ecosystem: Environmental > Aquatic > Freshwater > Lake > Hypolimnion/Profundal zone | place...
CCTATTCCTTGCTAGGCAACCCGTTTAGACAAGTAACGCAGGGGGTTTAACAGAATTTACGGCACGTAACTCATCGTCCGAATGGTCAAGGCAGGTTTATTGATGGCCATCGCCGCCATGGTGCTTGATATCGCGGCCTTCTACTATATACACGACTTCTTCGGCAATATTGGTGGACAGGTCTGCAATACGTTCAAGGTTGTGGGCAATTCTCATCAAAGCTAAAGCCCTGGGAATAATGTCCTTTTTGCCCTTCATGACGTCAGTCAGGTCTTTGAGGATCTTGTCCCCGGCTTCATCCACAATATCATCCCTGTCGCAAACCAGCGATGCTAAGGCAATATCTTCGTTGACAAAGGCATTAATAGCGTCCTTCATCATGTCAACCGTACTTTCACCCATGGTGCGCAAATCTTCATAAGAACCCAAAAAAGGGTTGGCAATCAAATAAAGGCCGCTTTCGGATATATTCACCGCGTGGTCAGCCATGCGTTCCAAATCCTTATTCATCTTGATGATCATGATGACCAGGCGCAAATCGCGGGCCACAGGCTCAAATTGGGCAAGGGTTTGGACACAAAGCTCATCGATAGAGCGGTCGTAGGCATTGACCCTGGGTTCCTGGTTTTTAACCACCTGGTAGAGCATATCAGGGTTTTTCTCCAAAAGCCCCCGCATGCTGCGGCTGATCATGTCTTCGACCAGCCCGGCATCCTGGATCAATAAGTGCTTTAATTCCATGATTTTTTCTCTGAGCATGTATTCTCCTAATTATCCAAATCTTCCTGTTATATAATCTTCCGTTATTTTACTCGACGGTTTCGTAAAGAAATCCGTGGTTTTGGTAAATTCAATGATCTTCCCATGCATCAAAAACGCTGTTTTGTCCGAAACACGGGCCGCCTGCTGCATATTGTGCGTGACAATGACTATCGTATATTCGTCCTTCAGGGTGCCCATCAACTCCTCGATACGCGCCGTGGCAATGGGGTCCAGGGCCGAGCAGGGCTCATCCATCAAAATAATCTCCGGGGAAACCGCGATCGCCCGGGCGATGCACAGCCGCTGCTGCTGACCGCCGGAGAGCGACATGGCACTTTTTCCCAAATGGTCCTTGACTTCATCCCACAATGCCGCGCGCCTAAGGCTTTTCTCGACTGTTTCGTTAAGGATACGATTGTCCCTGATACCTACAATCCTAAGCCCATAAGCTATATTATCATAAATTGATTTCGGGAAGGGAGTGGATTTTTGAAAAACCATCCCTATCCTGCGCCTAAGACTGACAACGTCCGTATTTTTATCATAAATATCCACCCCGTCCACTAAAATCTCGCCTTCAACCCTTGAGGAGGGGATCAAATCGTTCATGCGGTTAAATAAACGGAGCAAGGTTGATTTGCCGCAGCCGGAAGGGCCGATCATGGCCACTATCTGCCGGGGCTCAACAGCCATAGAAATGCTTTTGAGCGCGTGATAAGTGCCGTAATAAAAATTCAAATCCTTAACTTTAATGCTTCCGTGTAAAGTATTCATGATTTTATTTTCCAGATGACCACCGGTTACGGCTCATCACGTAAAACTGGGCCCAACCATTGATTAACAAAACCATTAAAATAAGCACAATCGCCCCAGCCCAGGCCTGACGGTGCCAATCATCAAAAGGCGAAATCGCGTAGGTAAAAACTTGCAATGGTAAGGCCGCAATAGGTTGGGTCAAGGAATGCTGCCAATAGCGGTTGCCAAAAGCAGTGAACAAAAGGGGCGCCGTCTCTCCAGCCACCCTTGCCAGGGACACCATGATACCTGTCATAATTCCTGCCAGGGCTGCGGGAACTACAATGTCGATCGTGACCCGCCATTTGGGGACCCCTAACGCCAACCCAGCTTCCCTTAATTGATTGGGCACCATACGCACAAATTGCTCACTGGTGCGTGAAATCATGGGGATCATCATAATACCCAATGCAAAACCTCCTGAAAGGGCTGAAAAACCATGCATCGGCAGCACACAAACAATATACGCGAATATCCCGTAAACAATGGATGGGATGCCATTCATCACATCAGCCATAAAACGGACCGTGTGGGCGAATTTTAATTCAGCATATTCGCTTAGGTATACCCCTGCTCCCAGGCCAATCGGCACTCCGACACAAATGGCCAGGGCTAACAACGTGAAGGTGCCTGCAATCCCGTTGGCCATGCCGCCGCCTTTTTCACCAACGGGTTTGGGCAAATGGGTAAAAAAATCCAAATTCAAAGAAGTGACACCCTGGACCAACAAATGGAAAATAATGAGAAAAAGCACGCAAAGGACGCCAAAAGCGCATAAAGATAAAACATAGACCATGGCACTGTCCCAGATGGCCCGTCTGGAGCGCGATTTTTCAAAAGCAGCAAGGATGGCTTCTTTCATTTGATCACTTCCCCAGGCCCTTTGGTCACGGACCAGATCAAGATCCTGGCCAATATATTAACAATAATAGATACCAAGAACAAGACCAAACCAATTTCAATCAATGCTGACAAATACATCGTGGTATCTGCTTCGGCAAATTCATTGGCAAGCACGCTGGCCAGGGTGTACCCTGGTGAAAATAGTGAAGGGCTTATGATCACATTATTACCGATGATCATGGTAACAGCCATGGTCTCCCCAATGGCCCGGCCCAAGGCCAAAATCACCGCGCCTAAAATCCCCACCCTGCCATAGCTTAAAACAATGTCAAATATCGCCTCCCAACGGGTGGCGCCCAGGGCATAAGCGCTTTCCTTATAAACCTGAGGAACAGCCAAAATCACTTCCCTGGACACTGAAATGATAAACGGGACAATAATGATAGCCAGGATAAAACTGGCTGCGAGAAACCCTACTCCATAGTTTGGGCCTTGGAAAAACGGCAGAAATCCCAAATATTTTCCCAAAAATGGCTGGACGCAATTACGCATAAAAGGCACCAATATAAAAATGCCCCATAACCCATAAATGACGCTGGGGATGGCGGCCAAAAGATCTACCAGGATGGATATGGCCTTGGACACCTTTGGCGGCGCGTATTCAGCCAGGTAAATGGCCGCGCCAACTCCGATGGGAACAGCGATCAACAGCGCAACAAAGGACGTTACCAATGTTCCATAGATAAAAGGCAGGGCGCCAAAATTTTCCGCCACCGGGTCCCAGGTGCTGTTATAAAAAAAAGTGAACCCGAATTTCTTTAAAGACGGCAGGGAAGACCAAAATAATTGAAAAAAAATACCAGCGACAAGTATCAGGATGGAGATGGGGAAAACCGCCAATATCCTCCTGAAAACAATGTCGCTGGTATCTTGACGACTCATAATTACGGAGATTCTACTACTTAATACTTCACCAGGTCAAGTTTCTTTTGGATCATGTCAACCAAGTCAGAGGGTAAAGGAGCATAATCCAGATCAGCAGTCAATTTTTGCCCGTCTGTAACAGCCCACCTGATAAAATCTACAATGGCCTTGCCCTTTACAGGATCATCGATGTGCTTATAGATCAAAATCCAGGTCATGCCTGCAATGGGGTAGGCTTGTGGATTAGGGCTATTAACAATAGAAAAACGGAAATCCGCAGGAACATTAACACCCACCGCTGCTTGGGATGTAGAGTCAATGCTTGGTTCAATGAAATTCCCGCTTTTATTTTGCAAAACAGCGTAGGTTAAATTATTTTCCTTGGCATAGGCTAATTCCACATATCCGATGGTCCCAGGACTTTGTTTTAAAAGTCCGGAAACCCCTTCATTACCTTTGCCGCCTAAACCCACAGGCCAGTTAACAGAGGTGCCTTTGCCGACCCTGCCCTTCCATTCACTGCTGACAGAGCTTAAGTAGTCAGTAAAGATAAAAGAAGTCCCGCTGCCATCGGAGCGGTGTACTACTATAATTGAACTACCGGGAAGATTAACACCGGGATTTTGAGCGGTAATTAGAGGGTCATTCCATTGGGTGATTTTGCCCAAATAGATACCTGCCATAATATCCGGTGTCAATTTCAGGCCCTTGTCCACACCAGGAAGATTGTAAGCAACAGCCACCGCTCCCATGACCATCGGGATATGATAAATACGGCCAGGGGCCTGGGTCATTTGGTCCATGGTCATAGGACCATCAGTAGCACCAAAATCTACCGTCATGGCCGTGATTTGCTTGATTCCACCGCCAGAACCAATGGCCTGATAATTAAACATAACACCCGGATTCGATTTAGAATACTCATCAAACCATTTGGTAATGGCCGGATAAATAAAGGTCGATCCTGCCCCATTAATAAGGGTAGCATCTGCAAAGGCATAGGATGTCATCATTGCCATTGCCACTACTAAGGCCAAAATCTTTTTCATAAATAATCCTCCATTGTCATTACCATTCACTGCTCAATGTCATTCCGGCGAACGCCGGAATCTTTAAAATTTAAAATTCAAGTCTGCCTGCACCAAGGTTTCACTGTTACTCTTAGCAAAAACAGTGGAAGTTGTAGGTGTAGTACTATTAACAAAGCTAGACATTCTCTTGAAAACACGTGTATCAAAGAGAGCTATCGTCATCCACACATTTTTTGCCAATCCAATGTCAAGCTGGGTGCGATAACCTGCGGTATTCGTGTCACCGGAATAAAAGTCATCATCCGGAAGAGAGTCTAACCAGGCATCTTTTTCGATGACCTTATAACCGGTAAGCAGTTTCCAGGTGCCAAATCCATTGATCACAGTATTTCCAGCATAGCCGCCGATCAACCAGGAAGCACCTGTATGGTCACTATTGGCCGCCCTATTATCCGTGTATTGGCCCATAAGCCCAACCTGAGGTATGTTCAAGAAATAAGGAAGCATCTCGCCAAACGGATCGTTGATGCCTATATCCGCGGTACCACCAACAACGTCATTAAAGCTGTATCTTAACCCATAACCAGGGATAATGGTGTTGGTATCCAGCGAGTTGCTTAATATTATATTAGATGGATTATGGACATTATAGTAGATACCGGCTACCTTATAATAAGCCTTCTCTGTCACATTACCCTTAATACCATACTGTGCCCAAAACAGAAAAGGATCTTCATGCAGGGTTGCTGAGGGGCCTGCGTCATGAAGCACAAAAATACCTGTAGATCCCCATGGCGTTAACCAATCAGTGAGTTTCTTTTGAAATTCAAAATCCCCGCCTTCAGGGGTGATATCCGGGTCCCAAAGCACGGTAGTGGGCTCCCAAATAGGATTATCCATTTTACCGCCCTTTAAAGTAATAAAACTCGTAGGTGTGTAGATGGCATAGGCTTTGTTGGCAACGATGTAACCTTTGCCAAAAGCATCATTCCCTGTTGTATTACCGCCAAAGGTAATATTATTACTGCGAGGTGTCGTACCATCGGTCGCAATACCAAAAATCACCTTTAACTTGTCATTAATCTGGTCTTCCAGCTGCAAACGGGCGCGGTAACGGCCACGGTTACGGGGAAATACCACCGATGAGGAAGATAATGATGTTAACCCGCGGCGTTGATATTGATAGCGCAGGCGAAAATCCCCGGTAAGCTTTATGCTGTTTAGCCAATCCGGAAGCAAACTCTTAAATGTTGTTTCAGTAGAAGATCTCTCATCGGAAGCAATTTGACCTTTTATCTGGATCGCTTCCTGGTCGGTCAAAATCCCCTTGTCTTCCAATTTTTGGATAAGCGCATCCACGCTGGAGGCAAAGCTTAATCCTTGCCAAGCAAAAATAATGGCCCCTGTTAATATTAAAACAATTTTTTTCATGCGCTTTCTCTCCTTTACTGGACCCCGCCGCTTCCTAATAAACGGCAGATGGGGCTCTTTTGGTTTTTATGAGACAGGTAAAATATACAATTCAATTGTTAAGACAATATTAAGGAAATATTAAGAGTTAGGACGATTGCCGCCATGCTTCAAAGTTAAATAAAAGCTCAATAATGAAACTAAAAACGCTTAATGTCATATGTTTACACCTCATATTGTCATTCCCGCGCAAGCGGGAATCTTTCTTATATGGATCCCCCGATGAACAACTGTGAGTGCCCGCCAATAATAACTTTCGCCAAACAATGCAATTGGGCCTTTTGCGACGAAAAACATTCGAGGATGACAAAATTATGGTAACGATGTTATATTAGGGAAAGATAAAGCACAGGTAAAGATTGAAAACATCAATCAATAAGGAATTTAAGGATGGTGTCGCGGGTCAGGATCCCGCAAGGTTTTTTATAATCATCCACAATGGGGATACAGCCGAATTTAAAGCGGATGGTGGCCTCAATGGCATCATTTAAGGAATTGGCAGGTTTTAAGGTAAATGGCTTGGAGAGCATCACATTCTTAAGGATAAACTGGTTTAAAGCTTCCTTATCATAGAACCAACTGCCGTCTTCCAGGCGCCTGGGGGAATGGATCTGGTAGAGATCACGCTGGGTAATAAGGCCGGTAATACTGCCGGTTTCATTGACCACCGGCAAATGCCTCACATCATATAAGGTGATTTTCTCCTGCACCAGGGCAAAATCATCGGTCTCCTTAACGGTAATGACCGGCGACACCATCACCTCGCGGACCTTGGTATCTAAAAAAAACTGTTTGATATCAGCTTTCTTGAGTGGCATATTTTAAGATTATAACATAAAAGAAACAAAGCAACAAAATATCGAATTATTATTTTTTGAAAATGTCATCCCCGAATGCTTTAATCGGGGTTTCACTGCGGTCAAAATACCCTTTTGCGCCTTATGCGGAAAAACCCTGAGCGCATGGGGTGTTATGATCGGGTTATGCTCCATGCTGATGATAACCAATCTAATCAACCTGCTTCCCGCGCCGTAAAAAGAATACTATTTCGTCTGCGGTACTACCGTCATGCCTGCTCCAGCAGGGGCATTTTCAATGTTCAAAATCTTCACTTTAAATGTCAGGTCCTTGCCGGCAAGAGGATGGTTAAAATTCAAGACAACTTTATCATCCTTGATTTCAGAAATGACTGCAGGGAACCTGGATCCATCCGGAGCAGTGGCTTGTAAGACCATGCCTACCTTAGGATCCATCCCTTTGGGCAAAGCAGTCTTGGGGAATTCTTTAAATGCTTTTGGGTCTATGTCACCATAGGCATCTTTAGCAGCCACATTAACTACTTTTTCTTCGTTGATGTGCATGCCGTTTAACTGGGATTCAAGCCCTGGAATGATATTGCGGTTGCCGACCACATAGGTCAGCGGTGTTTTGCCCACAGAAGTTTCAACCTGTTTGTTATCAACGGTCAAGGTGTAATCTAAAGTCACTTTCTTACCAACGCCGACCACGGGATCATCTGCATAAGCACATAGATTGAACATGCCCACTGCTAACAACATTATACCGCCAACTAAAAATTTTTTCATAACACCCTCTCCCCTTGTTCGTCATTCTGAGACAAGGTATCGTCATTCTGGGCGAAGCGAAGAACCTCTTATAGAATTAATCCTTTTAAGATCCTTCAACGCTCCAGGATGACTATAACTGCTCAGAATGACATTTTAAATGTAAATTAGGCCTGTTAATTAACGCACATTCTATCGCAAGATTTCTTTTTTGACTATTTATTTTTATTTTCTAATTTTACCATACCACTTTACCGCCCTATCACCTACCACTTGTCAAAACCTTTTTTTATACTGCAGATAAACCTGGGTATCTGCCGTCGGCTGGGCATCCTGCTGGGCGCTCTGGTTGGGATAACTGTCCTGGGGCAAAACTTCCTGGGAAACATTCAAGCTCATATGCTCGTTCATGTCCATTTCGCCGTTGATTTTACGGGAATAATAAATGTTTGTTTCTCCCGGCGGTGAAGGCATTTGGTCCATTTCAACGCCCAATTTCAGGTTATCAGTTAATTTTGTCTTAAGGCCAAGCTGTTGGTTATTGTCCATGTCCTGCAAAGAATAGTCCAAAAAATTCTCCGCCAATTCACTCGAAGAAACGCTGTTGAAAGGAGATGTTGAAGAAGACCATGCGTTACCGGTAAACAGCACTTGCAAGGCATCCTGCGGCGCCATGGGCGGGTCTGATGTCACCGTCAATTGCGGGATTGCCGCTGTTCCCTTGATGGCCAAATGAATATCCATGTCCTCCACCTTGGCCCCCAAATGGATGTCCATTTCCGGTTTCATCACATCCCCTTTAAAAATTAACCTGCTTGGGGCCAATTGCAGATTGGTATTGCGCACATTGACAAGTCCGGAATTTAAAACCAGCTCACCTTTCATTTGGAACTGCTGCCCGGATGGCAACAAGACCACCTCCACTTTTGACAATCCGTTGGTGAGCACAACAGACCTATAACGTATGCTGTCGACCAGAAAGGAACCAAGCACCTTGGGAGAAGAGAACGGCCCTTGGATCGTGGCATCCAGATTGGAAACAGACCCTTGCAGGCCTTTTCTAATGTCCTCGTTGGGCCAGAAACGGCTGATCTCGTGCACATCGATCGACCTTGCATAAAGCTCTCCATTGACCTGCCCTGCGTATACCTTGCCTGTAAACACAATGGGATCGCACCCCAGCATCAAAATACGGGCGTTAAAAATGTCCAGGTCAGAATGGTTTAAGTCAGCCAATGGGATGCGCACATGGACCTCCTGGATACGCACCAGTGCATCCGGCAGATAAGAGAGCCCTTTGATGAGAATGTCCTTGAGTATAAAACCATCCTGGAGGCTGCCTTCGTAACTGCCGATATGTATCAGGCCAACCGTGGTGAATTGCTGCTTAAAATAACGCACCAGGAGTTTGCCCCCTAAAGGTGTCACGATTAAATAAGCAAAGGCCGCGCTAAAAAGCAGGATAATGGAAAAAACGGTCAGCAGGATGGCTTTAATCATTTTTTAATAGGGGACAGAGCCCTATTTTTTATCAATTTTTATAAAAATAGGGCTCTGTCCCCTATTAAAAAATTAGAAAGTGTGAATGCCGGACATGATTTCAATGATGCCGCGCCTGACCATCATCACCCCGATGGCAGCTAAAAGGAGCATCATCACCTTGGAGAGGGCGCGGGAACCAGACTGGCCCAAAATGCGCATTAAATTGTCGGAAAAAGTAAAAACAATGCCCACAATGGCCATATTAAGGAACAAGGCTATCAACGTGATCACAAGGCCATGGACGCTCACCAGCATCAATGAAATTGTCAGGACAGCAGGGCCCACCACCAGAGGGGTCCCGATGGGCACCGCGCCTAATTCTGAAGCCACCCCCTTGACGGTTTTCCCCTGGGTCGTCAAATCCACCATTCCCAGGCAAAAAAGAATGACACCTCCCGCCACCATAAAATCCCCCATGGTAATGCCTAAAAAATGAAAAACCATCTTTCCCAAAAAAATAAATCCGACAGCGACTGCGGTCGCCGTGACCAGCGATTGAAAAATAATGTCCCGTTTCTCTTGAGGGGTCAATCCCTGTGTCAGGGACGCAAAGATCGGCAAAATACCGATAGGATCAACGGTAAAGAACATGGGGATGAAGACGAGCAGGATATCGTTTAACATAAACAAATTGTCATTCCCGCGCAAGCGGGAATCCATATCAGAATTAATTAATTTTTACAGCTGCGGGCCAGCGCTGGTTAGATGGCGCCCGTTAGGTGTGTCCGTAAAAAGCTTAAAATTCTCAATAAACAATCCCGCCAATTGATGCAGCGAGGCATCATAGGCGTCTTTATCCGCCCATAATTGACGCGGGTTTAATTGATTATCATCGACGCCGTTGACATGTTTAGGTGTTTGAAGGTTAAAAACAGGCAAGGTCTCAAAACCATTGCCATCGATGCTGCCGTCTAAGATCGCATCAACGGCCAATCGATTATCACTTAAAGGAATGCGATGCCCCACACCATATGGCCCCGCGATCCAACCGGTATTAAGCAAATAGGCAGAAGTATGGTGTTCTTCCATCTTTTGGGCCAAAATCTGGGCATACAGGGTGGGATGGACCATTAAAAAAGCCTTGCCGAAACAAGCGGAGAAGGTGGCTTGGGGATCCTTGACGCCCAGTTCCGTGCCAGCGACCTTGGCCGTATACCCGCTTAAATAATGGTACATGGCTTGTTCCTTCGTCAATTTTGATACGGGCGGCAGCACCCCATAGGCGTCACAGGCTAGAAAAATAATTCTGGTCGGGTGCCCGCCCTTGGACACGGGTTTGACAATATTTTCAATGTGATCGATCGGATATGACACGCGGGTATTTTCGGTCTTTTTTTGGGAGTTAAAATCAATAAGACCCTTATCAGTAATGTCCACATTTTCCAATAAAGCGTCCTGCCTGATGGCGGCAAAAACCTCCGGCTCGCGCTCAGGGGTCAATCCGATGCATTTGGCATAGCAGCCGCCCTCAAAATTAAACACACCATCATTGTCCCAGCCATGTTCGTCGTCCCCGATAAGGGCCCGCTTGGGGTCTGTTGACAAGGTGGTCTTGCCGGTGCCGGAGAGGCCGAAAAACAATGCTGTATCTTTTTTTTGCCCCATATTGGCCGAACAATGGAAGGAACCAATGCCTTTAAGGGGCAAAAAAAAGTTCATGATGGAAAAAATCCCTTTTTTGATCTCACCGGCATACCATGTGCCGCCGATGGCCGTCATGCGTTCGGTGATATTAAAGGCAACAAATACTTCTGACCGCAGGCCATACTTGGCAAAATCCGGACAGCTGCACTTACAGGCGTTTAAAATGGTCCAGTCCGGTTTAAAATCTTTTAATTCCTGGGTGCTCGGCCGAATAAACATATTTTTGAAAAAATGGGCCATCCAGGCCACTTCTGTCACTAATCGCACACTGATGCGCGTGTCCTTATTGGCCCCGCAAAACCCGTCCATCACATAAAGCTTCTTGGCCGTTAATTGTTTGACCGACAATTCCTTAAGATGCGCCCAAGTCTCTGGGCTGATGGGTTTATTATCTGAACCTGTGGCCTTGCCGTCAGACCACCAGACTGTACCTTTTGAAAGGTCGTCCATGACGACGTATTTGTCCTTGGGAGAGCGTCCGGTAAATCTTCCCGTATCCACAGCCATGGCACCCAAGGTGGAAACAACACCCTTGTCGTAACCTTGCAGCTGGGGGTCTGTTTCGTGAGAAAAAAGTTCCTCAAAAGAAAGATTATAGAAAAGCTGGGCAATGGGGCCGATATTTAAAGCCTTTAACCCCGAAATAACGGCAACATTATCTTCCATATTTACCTTATAATTAAGTAGACACCCACCGTAACCTTAATTATATTAATTAAGGTTACGGTGGGTGTCTACTTAATTCATATGCACCTTTGAATACACTTGAGCAATGCCGCGGGTTGAAAAGGTTTTAAAAGATAGTCCCTGGCACCCTCAACCTTAAAAATATCAGCCATCCCCTCCTTGGCGGTCAACACAATGACAGGCACTTGCTTGTCACCTTCAATCTTTTTCTTCGCAAGGACAAATTCATAACCATCCATCACCGGCATTGAGATGTCAAGGATGATCAATTCAGGCTTCTCTTTTAATTTTTTAATCCCTTCTTCCCCATCAAAGGCCTTCACCACCTCAAAACCCTGTGATTGTAAAAATGGTTCAATGATCTTGATAAAGGTCACATCATCATCAATGATCAAAATTTTCTTAGGCGCTGATTTTTCCTTGGCCTTCCATTTTGGCAGCATGTCCAGGGTCACCAGCTCAACGACCAGGCGCTTGGCCCCGTCAACCTCAAAGCTGATCTCATATTTTTCCGTCAATCCTTTAGGGATCCCAACGCCATCGAGCGCGGTGTTAATATAGCTCTCAAACGGCGCCATCATCAGGTCTTTGTAGCCCAGGTGGGCAATTTCTCTTTTATACTGCCCTCCGATGAGATTGGCGAGCGTGCCGCAGCCGTCCTTGACTTCCGCCTCATCATCAGAATCAATATAAGGATATTGCATCAGGCGCATGAATTCCGGCAGGAATTTTTGTTCCAGATAAACAACCAGCGTCAGCAGGTATTCCTGCCTTGCCAGGCCCTCTTCATTGGCAGCAAACTCCACCACGGAAAAAACAGTGGTGGCATTAAATTTCTCCATGGCATCGACCCGCATCCGGTGGACGAACTGGGTGATATTTTTCTTCTCAAGCCTTGGTTCGTTGGAAAAAGTTGATTCTGTCTTTTCATAAAAGATTTTTTTGATGGCGGCGCTCAGGGCCAGGGCCAGGGTGAATGATGTTTCACCGTCATTGGAAAAAGACCTGAGGTTCATCCTGGCACTTTCCTGGCGGATGATGTCCTTCAGTTTTTTCACATCCAACGGCTTGAAATTACCTTCCATAGAATTACTATCTCAAATTGTTTCAGAGAGGTGCCGTTACCTTAAATTTTATTAGAAATTCGGCCTTCCATTGGACCTCTTTCAACGTAAAAAGGGCTTTACCGCGGACATTAATTCTTCAGGTTTATACGGCTTGACCAAAAATCCGGCCAAATTGGGATTGACCTGGTAGGCCGCACGCTTGTTGTCATCGGAACCGGATGCAGTGACCATGATGACGGGTATTTTAGACAATTCCGGGATTTTAACCATCCCAGCCATTAACTCAATACCAGAGACTTTAGGCATCTGCCAGTCCAATAGCACCAGGCCAATGTCCGCATAATTATTAGCGAGCACCTCCATGGCCCCTTCGCCGTCTTCGGCTTGAAGGATTTCCTGGGACACCCCTGACTTCATAAGCACCCGGATCAAGAGTTTCCGGTCAAGCAGGGAATCATCAACGACAAGGATTTTCATATTTCAGGCTTCAAAATAAACCCGCTATTATAATTCTTACGTATCTCATCTAACATTTTCTTGGCCGCGTCCCCATCCGGGATACCGCCGACACGCACCCTGTACCAAACGCCCTTTTCACCAAGATCGCTCATGATCAAAAAAGCCTGATACCCGCTGTTCTTTAAGGCCTGCAGGGCCACTTCAGCCCTGTTTTTGTCCTGAAAAGAATAAACCTGGATAGTAAAACCAGCCTCCTGCCCGTTCACAGGACTGGTCACGATCGCCATAGGCGGCACCGGATCAGCCTTTTTAAGGGGCACGGAAGGGTTGTTTCCAGACTCAGTCTTGACTGCCTGTTGATGGAAAATATCATTAAGCACAAGCCCCTGGTCGGTCTGGGTCTTCGCCTGGTGCAAACTTAAAAAGAAAATAAAGCTGCCCGCCAGTATCAAAAGAATGATCCACCATGTATTCTTTATAAAATTACCCATTAATTTCTCCCGCTATTGTAATTCCCTGCTCATCCATTGTCATTCCCGCGCAGGCGGGAATCCACAACAAAATTAATTCAAATGAACTATTTTTCATTGTAACATAGAAAATAGAATGGCCTCAAGTGTTTTGCTGTTTTGGGAACTTCCCCATCAGGACGTCCTGGATCATTGTTTTAACCTCCTCAGAAAAATCCTTGTCCAAAACCCATTCTAAATATTGGGGGTCCTTTTTGGCAATGCTCTTTAAGGGTTCTTTTTTGGCATATTTCCCGAAGGTCATATACAAGTCGCCATTCCACCAACGAAACTTGCGTTCTTGGTCAAAATAATCACTCGTTTGTTTGTAATTAAAGTCCTTAAGGCCTTCAATGTCTTGGCGATCGGACGCATAACGTTTTAATTGCTCCTGGAGAATCGCCAGGGTCGCTTTTGCGTCAGCAGTGGCGGAATGCGCGTCCTTAAGCTCCTGGTGGCAATAAAAAGCAAAAGCCGCGAATAAATCCCGGCGCTCATGCAAATGATAAATTTTCTGGGCATCATAAACCGTGCGGTTGGCATAATCAAATTTGATCCCAGCGTCATTAAATTCCCTGGCCAATAAAGGCAGGTCAAAACGTTCCACATTAAAACCCCCCAGGTCTGCGCCTTCGAGAAAAGCCAATACGCTGGCGGCAATGCTGCCAAAGGCAGGCGCGTCCTTGACATCAGCATCACTAATGCCGGTCAATTCAGTGACCACCGGCGGGATAGGCATGCAGGGATTGACCTTGGATGAAAAAACTTCTTCTTGCCCCTCAGGCGTCACCTTGACCATCCCTATCTCAATGATCCTGTCTTTTTCAATCCAAACGCCGGTGGTTTCCAAATCCAGGACCACCAGTGGTTTTATCAATTTCATAGATAAGCTCTTTTCTGTCTATGTCATTCCCGCGAAAGCGGGAATCTTTGATAAAGATCCCCGACAAAAACATTCGGGGATGACAAAATCTTTAGTTTTAACGCTCATATCGCAGCAAACCTAAATCAAGCACTTTCTGGATCAATTCCTCGTAACTGATCCCCGCTTTGAGCGCGGCCTGGGCCATTTCATCCATTTGGGCGATACAGGGATTGGCATTAGGTTCAATGATATAAACCTCGCCGGCCTCTGTCACCCTGATGTCAAACCGGACATAACTGTCCAAATCAAGGGCCCGGTAGGCCCGCCGGCAGACATCATCAATATTTTTCTGCCAGGTCTCAGGTAATTTCGCGGCCAGCGTACTCTTGATGCCCCATTTTTTCCGGTAAGCATCATCCCATTTGGCCTTGTAGGTGGCAATGCGCGGCTCCCCTTCAGGCATGTTCCCAAAAATCATCTCCCGGGACGGCAGCACGGTGATCTGCTTGTGCCCCAGCACGCCCACATACAATTCACGCCCTTCAATGTATTCCTCGGCAATGGCATCCATGTGCATGGTCTCATGGATGAATTTCACCCTATCCACAAAGCTTTCAGGATTATCCACGATGGAGGCCTGCGATATGCCGCGGGAAGCCTCTTCACATAAGGGCTTGATCACCGCTGGTAATTTCAATTTGGCCACCATCCCCGCCCTCTTGCCGCGAAAATAAGTATGGAAACGCGAGACCTTGATGCGGTGGAAGGTGAAAATTTTTTTGCTCAAGGCCTTATTATTACAAACATACATGTTCCCCGAAGAGGCACCGGTATAAGGAAGGTCCAGGAGCTCCAGGACTGCGGCCATGTTCTTTTCCAGCTGGGTTTGATTGTTAAAGATCTCCATCATGTTGAAAATAATGTCCGGCCGGTTTTCCCTGATCTCCTCGAATAAAGGGGTGATGTCGTTAAAAATCCCCAGCAGGGACACCTCATGCCCCAAACTCAAAAGGGCCTGTTGCACATCTTTTTCCGTGTACATATTGTCAGGATCAGCAAATTCTTCCCCATAATCATAGCCGCGCGGCTTCTGGTAGGGACTGTAGAAAAGCATTAATACTTTAAGCTTTTTTTTCATATCAAAAATACTGTCATTCCCGCGAAGGGTCGTATTGACCGACATTCGCAGTTGCTCGCGGGAATCCAATTTCCTTTATTTTCTACTTCTCGTCCCCCGCAGCCAGCCCGTATGGACATAATTCATCGTCAGGCTTGTCACATAAATCGACAATTGCATCAAGGCCACGGCCTGCGGCTGGGAGACGATCATATGCAGTTGTTTGGCCCGAAGAGCTATGTTTTTTAACAAATCATTGATTATATACTTACGCTCTCCGGTGCATCGGTCAATACTATTTAAAATATTTTTGGAATACTTCCTTATCAATTCCTCCGCTGTCACGATCTCCTTATTTTTCCGTCGGTCCTTTTTAAAAGCCCACCATTCTTCGTCACTCAAGGCCGTGAATATCTTGCCTAATTGGACATCATGAAAATCCGGAAACTCTTCTTGCTCGTGCCGGTATTTCTTTTTGTAATATTTATCCAGGGTGATAGTGAGGTCCTTTTGCTGCCAAAGTTTTTTGCCCCGGGGCTTAAGGGGCTTAACCCCTTTAATCGAGGACATAAGCCCGTCGACAAACTGTATTTTCTCCAGGGCCTTCCAGCCCTGGTATTTTTTCTGCCAGTCAGAATCCGGGGTCAACCAAACGGCAAAGGTCTCCACAAAATCTTCATCCGGATGGTACTGGGCATAAAACCCGTCGAGATGCCGCACGTAACTTTTACTGTAGGGCTTGAATCTATAAGTATCACCGTATTCTTGTCCGGATGAGCCAAAGACCTTCTGCCATTCGCACTTGTGATGCAGGTCATACGCGTAGGAAAACGCATGGCCTGCCTCATGGCGCAAGAGCTGCATGCACCAGAGCCTGCCTTCACCTTCAGCTTCCAGCATCATGCGCCGCTCCAGCCTTATCAATGCCGGATGTGCCAGGTAAAAAGGGATGCCGATGGCAACCTCACCTTCCGGGGTCAGCCACTCATCAGCCAGGTAACATTCCGGATGAAAGGACAATCCCTTGGCATCGATCTCCGCGTACAATTGCTTGACGCATTCTTCAAGCCAGGTGCCTTCAATACTGATGGGAAGCTCCCCGATGCGGGTGGCCAGCAGCTCTTCCTCAGAAATATGGTCCAGATCAATTGGCTTAGGCGTCATGCATGTCATTCCCGCAGTTTTCCATGTCATTCCCGCAGTTTTTTATGTCATTCCGGCGAAAGCCGGAATCTTTCTAACCGTTCAAGCAACCCTTCAGCTTCTTCCACAATATCAGGCTCGGCCAATTTCAAGGTTTCCATGTCTTTCTTAAAACTCCTTAAAGCAGCGACCAGGCGGCGCACGCTTTGTTCATGCCGCGCCTCACGGGCCTGTTCAGGGTCGATTTTCTTGCGCTCCTTGATGATGGCGGTCAGGTCCTTCCTGACAACGGACGCCTCCTTGCCTTTTTCAAAAATATCTTTACGTAATTTGGTATAATCTTCGCGGGTCAATTCTTTGTGGGCGCGTGCCAAACGCAGGACATCAAGGCCTTCATAACCCGGGATATTGACCGTTTCACGGGCCTCTGAAAATTCCTTCTTCAAATAAACCGGCTCATCCTGCTCGACAAAAAAATAAGTCTTCACCAATTTCAATGCCAAAGGCTTCTTTAAGCCCAGTTCACGGATGACATAATCCTCAAATTTCTCAAACTCCCAGGACTGGTATAACTTGTCCCGCCAAATGCTGTAAAGCCCCTGCCCCAACTGCACCCAGGACAATTTAAAGTCCTTGGCATGCTGCGCCACATGCACCCGAAGATCTTCAGATTGGTCTGTAATTTTCATCAAAAATTCCTTTCACTGTTATCACAATATCGTCATCCTGAGCAAAGCGAAGAATCTCAATACCTTATGCTAAAAAACGTATTCTACCACACACCCATCAAAAAAGGCAGCCCTTTTAGGACTGCCTAATTTACCACAAATTGACCCCAGCCACCCGCTTTTTACTTAACAGGCGCTTGAATCCCTGCCAACGGCCAAATACTTGCAACCGGCGTCATCCGAAGCACCACCGCTGAAAGCCTGTTAATGCCTTCCTTCCTGATGCGGGCAATCATGACAGGATCAATGTCCATCTCAACCCCATTGCCATCCTTACTGTCCTTCCACCGCATCCCGTTGCTAGTGCTCAAATCGATACCGCCGTATTTAGCAGGTGGGGCCAGAGATGCCTTGTCTGGATTTATTTTTCTCGACCTTTCTTTTTGTAAAAACTGCAATTCACCTTCTAAACGGCGTTGTGTACTACTTTTGGCATTTGGACTAGTCGAATGGCCAAATTCTCTCAGAAGCCAGCCATGTGTTTTCTTCCAACTGTTATATCTCCTTGCTTCAGAACTAATTTCATTTTGTTTATGTCTTATGGTAAGGTCAAGATCTCGTATCTCTTTCTCCGATGCCATCGCAGCGCTGGGAACAATTTTTAATCCTTTTACTGAAAGAGGATATTTAAATTTATTTAGACTCTGAATAATTTTTGGATCAACGGACAAGATGAGGGTTCCATCAGCATCAACACTAATCTGTGTCAGGGTTTGTCTACTGGGAACACCAACTGCCTGTCCATGAGCATCCAACCCGTAAATAGGTGGACTAAAAGTTTCACCCAAGGTTTGAGTAAAACGATCATACTCAAATTTATATTTAAAAACTTGTCTATGAACGCTATTAATTTTTCTTTTACTACCTTCTTCTACCAAAACTCTTTTTGTCTGTTGATTTATAGTGAGCTCCCATTGGTGTTTTTCAAAATCAAACGCCAGTGTTATTTTCTCTATTTGCGGCTGATCACTTATAGGGTCGAGTCGAAATTCAATTGATTGAGACCGACTTATCTGTGAATTAAACCGTGGGCCCAATTCTATCTTATTTTCGACTGCTGTTTCTTCCCATTGGTTTAATATTGCGGCAACAGTTATGCGATCTAATTTTTGAAAATCACCAATTTTCCATGAAGTCATCGCCGCGTTGGGGACTATGTCCCAAAACAATGTACTATTCTGCGATTTACTGGTATTTTCAAAGCGCACACGGTTTGCGCTTAAAAAAGTTGCCATGAAAGAACTAAAATGACCATATTCAATAGTGGTAAACCCATTTTCAATGAGATGAGTCCTAGCAGCTGGATGCTGGTCGTGATCAATCAATAAGTATTTTCCCTTTATTTCAAAAGTATTGACACCATATTCATTATCCCTTGTAGACCAACGGGTGACTATTTTATGCCCTTCAGGTAAGGGTAATGTCTTTTCTCGTCCAGTCTTTATAGATTTCACATCTAATTCCACCCTATCAATTAATTTTTCAGCTGTTTCAGGAGATTTATCGTTAAGGGCCAAAAGAAATGTTATAAATTGGTCTTCTTTCATCAATAATTGATGAATCTGGCCAAGATAACCACCGGGTACCCAGGCAAAGCCGATTTGTTCTGGACCTATATTTTCATCAACGACGCGTTCTCTATAATCCCCCAATACCTTTAAATCTGCCGAATTTTTATTTGGAGCTAAAATACCAAAAGCATCTGCGGCATAAAACCACTGCCCTTTAGCAATTGCAAAAATCTCCTTCCCCCTCTGTGCAATCGCCTCACCACTCATCGCCGCGTCTGGGTGAATAACGATCAATTTCTCTAGACGATCGTGAACTTCTGCAACTTGAGCTCTGTTGGATGTCGATTTTTGATATTCCGTCGTTAGATCTTTTCGAATATTATCCAAACCTCTTCCCCATGCTTTAACAAGCTTATTTAATGTGATTGGACCTACGTTTCCTGTTAATTTGAATCCTTGAGGAACAGTAACAGCCTTCCTGCCTTGATCATCACAAAACTCAAAATCCGGACCATCATAATAACCAAGTTTTAATAATAGCAATAGAATTTGATATTTTGTATTCTCAGATGCTACTCTTTTTAGTAGGGATTCTTCATCTGTTGAAGCCCAACTATAGCGATGAAAAAATAGGACTGGTTTATCCAAATCTTGATGTCGCACATCAAAATTTTTAAATACACTTTCAAGTTCATCAATTTCTCCGAGCATATCTGCGTATGAAACTAGTGAGAAAGGCGGGTACCCATTATGACCTTTTGGCAATATTATAGACATAGTAAACGCAAGATGATTTTTAAGGGACGGCGTTCTTCCCATTGCCCTATCCGCCTGGCTATGTGATATTGGATTAACCTGTAATGAACTGCCTTGTGCAATATTGGAATGGTTTGATACAAAAGCAGCGGTCAATAAAACCAGGGCTATGGTTGAATTTTTTACCCAACTATAGAATTTAGGGACATTCCTTCCTTTAATTTCTTCAATATCAGGGGTGGCGGCCATAGCTTCACTCATACCTCCGGAGAAATACTTCCTGGGCACAATGTCACCGCTTTAATTATTAACATCTTCCTTAATATAGTTAAACACGCCCTTTTTGTAAGCTTTTAAGTATTGTTCATAAATTTGCTGCTTGACTGTGGGGTCGTTTAGATTTATACCGTTGACCTTGGACTTATTGGCATAAAATTGATTCAGCAAAGCTTCCTTGAGATTTCTCTTATACCAGCTGGATAAAATGATAGAGTTAAAAATTTGGCGCAGATTGGCAAAGTTTTTGCCGTGATTGACTTCCTGTTCAAGTTGGGGAAGGATGATTTGTTTAATAATATTAGCCCCTATTGAGTGGGTATCGTAATGGGGAGCCGGTAAGTCGTTAGGGTGGTTTCCCTGGGGTGCTTGCACACTCCAAGGCTGATTTGCTTGGCAGCCGGCTTGGGGACACGTAACCCCGCTTTGGCGGGGGAACATGTCCCCGGGTTGGCGTCCCCGGGTTGGCGATTGGTGCTTTTGCAATGCTAAATAATCTTCTTCTAACATTACCTTCAAATGACTATCAACCACAAAGGCGGTTTGATTGTGTTCAAAAACTTCAGCACGGTCAGCCATAATCCATACCTTATTAAAGGTATTGACAGGGACCTGGGTTGTGCCGTACATCTGTTGGGCTTTTGAATAGACCTTGTCCCAAAAGGTCTTGCCTAATTGTTTTTCAGGATAGATGAGTGAGGCGGTGATTTGTTTTAAAATATAGTCTTGTTCCAGAAGGTCCCGCCCCATATCGGTTTGGCCCAAGGCTTCGGGGACCATCCTGTTTTTTTCATAAGGGCTTAAATTGACCCAGACATCTTTGTCAGGAATGGCAAGACCAGCCAAAAAATATTTAATGAGTTTTTCGCCTTCTTTTTTAAGAGGTTCGCCGGAAATCCTGTCCTGGCCCTCATCCACGATAAAATCAAACAAAAAAGGATTGTCTTTGTGCACGGTCAAGCCCTTGATCATCACCGGCTCATAAGCAGGGCTCAAATTGACCATGGTGCCGGGTGCCGGCAAACCCGAAATGGGATCGGCATGGGCTTGAGGCAACGGGCCTAAACTTGTCAGAAAAAAACTGGCAATAATGGCTACGCTTAGAATTTTTTTAAGCATGACGAATGGGTCCCCTTTGGTATTAAATCCTTATGACGAATTAAAGAAAGCGTTATTTTAAAAGGATAACATGTATTGGAGGATTGTCAAATTGAAGAAGCTAAATAGGAATCACATAACATGCTGTAATTGATACGGTTACAAACTAAATAAAAATATTCCTAAATTCTCATTCAAATTAACCCCTAACAAGGGCAGATACAGGCATGCGTGCATTATAAGGGATCAATTTATTCTTTTTGCGACTGTGTCATTTTTTAGCCAAAAAACGTATTATGGCGAGGGCATTTAAGGCCTCAGCCTTAAATGGTCAAACTTGTTTGAGTCCTGAACTCCCAGAGGAGTTCAGGACGAGTTGTTTGACCACCGAGCCAGAATATGTTTTTTGGCGTTAAGAAAAATGACTTTCAGGAGCAAAAAGAATAACTTGATCCCTTATAATGCGTGTCAACGAGGGAAAGCGAAGGGTAGGGAAAGCGAAGGGTAAGGATTACTTTAAATAAACTTTTAATTCTTCCCAGGTCTTATGGCCTAGGACACCATCAGCCTTAAGGCCGTGGCTTTTTTGGAATTCAATGATGGCTTCCTTGGTGCCCGGGCCTATTTTGCCATCGACAGGTCCGGTATAAACACCTGCGGATTTAAGGGCCCTTTGGATTTTTTCAGGGCTGACCTTGACACGGATGATATTACCCCCTTTGGGGCTGGCATCGGTCGTGGCGCTGGCAGATTCCGTTTGGTCTGTCGTGTCCGGGGTTACAGCGGCAGCCTGGTCCGCGTCCGAGGGCTTGGTGCCGTCTAATTTACTGGAAAGGTCTTTGACCTGGTATTGCAAATCCACAATTTCCGCGTCCTTGGCCTGGAGATTTTTTTCAAGGTCCGTGAGCCGTGATTGTATTTGGTCATTTTGGGTTTTCATTTGGGTGGAGGCGCATCCACTGAAGATTATCGCCAATATGCAAATAGGTAGTAAACGTAATAGCACAACACCCTCCTGTTATTTAAAATAAATACAATTCCCTTTAAAAAAAGGGACCTAAACAAAGTTAATTTTGAAAATGGATCCCCGACTAAAACATTCGGGGATGACTTGAATTTTATTTTATCACAAAGCCACGCGCATGAATACGAAAGTTTTTTTATTTTTCTTTACTTGTTTAACACGCACTCCCTTCTTATAATATCCCTACATGCCTACTGAAACTTTTAACGACAACAAATCCGCCACACTGCCAATAAATTTTAACGGTAATACCGGACGCGGAACATCCGAACTGCCGGTGCCGGCCCAATTGACCATTGATAGTTCACTTAATGACATATTGATTTTTGCCCGCCATGAAAATGCCAGCGACGTGCATTTGGGGGCCCTGAAGCCTGTTATTTTCCGGCAATTCGGCGCACTTAAAAGCATGACCACCGAAATACTGACCGCCGACCAGATTAACCGCCTGATAACGGCCAGCCTGCCTAAGTACATTTTAGAACGCTGTGAACAAACAGGTGACGCTGAATATGTGCATACCATCAAGGGCTACGGCCGGTTTCGCATGGCCCTCATGCGCCAGCGCGACGGCTGGGACTTGACTGCCAGGCTGATCCCCATTGACATCCCAAAATCTGAAACCTCCAGATTGCCCGCGGCCTGTGCCAATCTCACCAAATGGGCGCAAGGCATGGTATTAATAACCGGTCCGGCAGGCTGCGGAAAGACCACAACCTTGGCCGCGCTCGTTGAGATGGTCAACCAGACCCGCCATGACCATATCATCACGATCGAAGAGCCCATTGAAATCGTCTATGAACCCAAACAATGCCAGATCACCCAGCGTGAACTTAACACCCACACCTTGTCCCAGGCCAATGCCTTGCGCGCGGCCTTGCGTGAAGACCCGGACATCCTGGTCATCAGCGAGTTACGGGACTTAAGCACCATCCAATTGGCCGTCACCGCCGCTGAAACCGGCCATCTGGTTTTCGGCACCATGAATACCGTCAACGCGGCCCAGACCATCTCATCGGTCATTGATTCTTTCCCGGCGGAAGAACAGCCCATTGTCCGTAACATGATCTCGGAATCACTCCGCGGGGTCATCTGCCAGCAGCTGGTCCCCAAAAAGGACGGCACCGGCATGGTCCCTGCCTATGAAATTTTGATCGTCACCTCCCCCGTGGCCAGCCTGATCCGGGCCAACAAAATCGCCCAGATCAACAATGCCATCACCACAAGCAGGATGATCGGCATGGTATTGATGGACAATTCCCTGGAAACGCTGGCCAATAACAATCTTATATCGTCGAAGGAAGCCTGCGAACGGGCGAGCAACCCTGCCGCCATGGCGCTTTTGATCTCGCGCGGGTCCATTGCGAAATCAAAATTCCATGACATCGGTCCCCATAGCGAGGCCATTTTAAATGACCTGACGCAATTCGGCATCCTGGAAGAGGTTTCTGCGACAGAAGTGCGTTTAAAACCGAACACGCCCCTGGATGAAAATATCATCAAGAAAATCGCCAGCGGCAGATGTGAGTTTGAAAAAATTTGGGCTATTTTAGAGTAGGTTAAATGGCAGACATCGAAGAATTATTCAAGACCCTGATCAAAGAAAACGGCTCAGACCTGCATCTGGAAGAAGGCCAAAAGCCCAAGATCCGTCTTCACGGAAAATTGGTGGACATAGGCCCGGAAACCCTGACCCGCGAAAAAATGACCTCGCTGCTGTCCCCCATTGCCCAGAAAGATGATTGGCAAAAATTTGAGACCCGCGGCGACCTGGATTTTGCCTATGCTTTTGGGGACCAGGCGCGCTTCAGGGCCAATTATTTCCGGCATTTTTTCGGGCTTGGCGCTGTTTTTCGCCTGATCCCCTCCAAAATCCGCTCATTTGAGGAGCTGGATTTGCCTGCCCACATCAAAAATTTTGCCAAATGGCGATCAGGGATCGTTTTAGTCACCGGTCCCACCGGCAGCGGAAAATCCACGACCCTGGCGGCCATCATCGATTATATCAATGCCAATTTTGCCAAGAAAATAATCACCATCGAGGAGCCTGTGGAATTCACCCATCACAATAAAAAATCCCTGATCTCACACAGGGAAGTGGGTAAAGACACCATGAGCTTTGCCAGCGGCCTGCGCACTGCCATTAAAAGCGACACCAACATCATTCTCGTCGGTGAAATGCGCGACCGGGAAACCATAGAACTGGCTTTAACAGCCAGCGAAATGGGCATTTTGGTCTTTGGGACCCTGCACACCAATTCCGCGGCCAAGACCATTGACCGCATCATCGACACCTTCCCTCCGAACCGGAAAAACCAGATCCGCACCATATTGGCCAATAATCTCAAAGCGATCGTGGCCCAGCAGCTGTTGCCAAGTACGGACAAGACACGCCGATGGGCCGCCTATGAGATCTTGATCCGCAATCAAGCGCTGGGAAACATCATCCAAACAGGCGAAACCATGCGGTTGACCAGTGAGATCCAGACCAACCGGGGACAAGGCATGATCCTCATGGATGATTCATTAATGGAACTGGTCAAAGCGAAAAAAGTCACCATGGAAGAAGCCCATCTCAAAGCCATCGATAAGGCAAAGTTTGCTTAAAAGTTGAAACCATCATTTTTCTATATTTCTTTTGTTCTTTTGGTACTGTGTTATTTACCAGCCCTTACCCTGCCATTTGCCCATCACGATAATGTCCGTTTTTTTGACAAGTTCTATGCCCCTGCCTCATCCATTCCTGGTAAACGCGACCCGCAATTTTCAATGGTTTATCTTTTAGGCCGGCCCTTGACTGCTGAGATCCATCAAATCATCTATACACATGTTTCTAATTTAAAAGACCTGGACCTGCTGCGATGCCTGACAGTGTCCATTCTTGCCATTGATGCCGGGTTATTGGCAAATATTTTTTATGGCTTTGGGATGGGTGCCTTGGAATCACTGGGATTAAGCGTGGCCATTTTCATACTACCGGGGGCAGAAGACGCAGTGATCATGCTGGCCCTGCAAAATCCATTGGCCGTCTTGATGGCGCTTTGGGCTTATTTGTCCTCGGAGGCCTTGGTGTCGTGTTGCTTAATACTGGCCAGCATGCTCCTTTACCCCCAGTGGTCATTCTTCCTATTTGTCCCTCTCCTGGTCAAATATTTGATTTACCAGCACCGGTATTTAAATGTGGTCTATAACGAATTGCTAAAATCAACATTCATTTTTGCCATCACCGCTATTTTTTATTATTGTTTTGTCAAGGCCTTCATTTCACTCAACAATGCCAGGGCCGGCAGCTATGCCTTTACCATTGATTTAAATTTCTTTTACTGGAAGCTCCTTTCCGTTTTCTCAAAAATCCTGCCCATGTCGTTTAATTTTTGGAACATCCATACCATCCCATGGTTGGGACTGGCACTGATGGGCTTGACAATAATTGTGTTACGAAAACAGGCCATCCTGTGTTTCTTGATTGTCCTATCGACGGCAAGTTTCTGGCTTTTGGCCCGTGCGGACGTTATTATTCACAGGATTTTCTTTGTGACTTCGGCCCTGGCTTTAATGGCTTTCTTAATCGGCATCAAAAATTCCCTTCCTGTCAGCAAAAACATTGGCAAGTACATCATGATGGGGGCCATGACAGTAGGGCTGATTGATGTCCACTACCTGACATTTTTAAACGCCGTCAATTACAATATTGAATTTGCTTACATTAAACAATCTTTGCTCGCGTACCACAAGCCCTTCTCCAGGATCCATATCGTCCTGCCTGCCTCCAACACCAAAGGATATAATGGCCAGGAAACAGTCGATGATACATTTAACGCCAGGACCGCCTCCTATAATTTTACGACCGACACGCTCAATCTTGTTAAGGCGGCGCTGAAAGATAATAATGTTCCAACTTCTTGGTGGGTTTATTCCTGCGAGGACGATCAACGAAAATGCCTCAGGCAAATGCCTCTAGGTTACCGCATCCTGGTCACCCATACTAATAAAGACCAGCCTGTTTATTACTCCCCTGGCATGGTCCTTATTGACTTAAACAAACTCTAGTTTTTAAGCGTAATCATTCTTTGGGCGGGAGCCAATTTAATGCCGCTGGCCGTGAAGCGCTTGAAGACGGCTTCCATCAAATCGCATTTCAAATCACCGGCAACGAGGCTGTCAGCGCACCAGACGCTTAGGGTCAATTCAACACCTGAGCCATTCAAATTTGTCACCGGGCAGCCCCCCATCTTCTGCATTTTCGGATTGGCGGCGGCAATGTCAAGAAGGATGGCGCGGGCCGCATCCAGGTCTGAATCAAGGGTCAGGACAACGGACACTGAACAGATCGACCGCGAGTCATCACGGGTCATGTTGATGGTTGTTTGGGAAGCCATGATGCTGTTAGGCACAACCACCCGCCGGTTATCATCTGTTTTAATGATGGTATACCCGAGGCTCAAACTCTCGATCTGCCCGGTTTCCAGGCCTGTTGGGGCTGCGACCTGCAGGCGGTCGCCGACATTAAAAGGACGGTAAAGCAGCAAAGAAATCCCGGCGATAAGATTTCCCAACGTATTTTGCGCGGCCAGTCCCGCGACAACCGAGAGCACACCGACGCTCGCCAGCCCCGCGTTACCAAAATTCGATAACTCCGGAATAAGGCGCGCGTACATAAAAAACGCCACGATGCAAACAACAATCTGGAGCAGTTGAGCAACAAACTTGACCCTGGTGCGGTCAATGTGGACGCGCGAACCCCTTGCAAGCAGACGTTCAACAGCCAGGCGCAGCATGCGGTTAACAAAAAGCGTGCCGACCAAAAAAACAATCGCGTAAACAATCGCCCCTTCAATAGTGGCAGGATTGATGACATTGATACTTTTAAAGTGCAGCGGCATATCCTATTCCTAAAATATAATCCCAATCTACTTTTCCCCTTTTTTTATCGAATTATGTCCCCCTCTTTTTTATAAAGAGGGGTAAGGGGAGTTCAAATTCATCATTAATATACCATAAAAAAATAAAAAGGACAGCTGATCGTAGGGGTTCAATTCATCGGACCCTTATGCATGCGGATGCGATAAATCGCCCCCCTACGAATAATGGTAGACATGGGGCATATTTTATTTGACCTCCTTTTATGATCGTAAACGATTTTGCCTCAGCCTACCCGGACCATCTGTTGACAGATAGTCCTTAATCACGGCACTGATATCGCCCTGGCCCACCCCGAGGCTTTTAGCGGTATCAATGAGCTCCCGGCAGCTTTCATACTTTTGGGTGGCAAGGGCCTCTTGCAAGTACAGCAAGGCAGTCACTTTAAGTATTTGGTCTGCCCCTAAAGCCTCTTCGCCGTTAAGTAACGCATTTTCTTCCATTTTCCTCACCCCCTTCCCTTGTCATTCCCGCGAAAGCGGGAATCCAATCCAATAAAAAACCACCGGTACTTTTAAGGGCCGGTGGTTTTGAATGAACTGCTAAAATTATTTAATTAACGATTCAAAACACACCCCGTCCCGCCGGCTTTCTCCAATTGGTAGAAAGCATATAGCAAGGTACGCAATGTTTTTGAATTGTTAAGTTCTTCATGGTAATAAAAGTCTAACACATAACGTGGACGATGTCAAATTTTAGCGTCCTTCCGCATCGCCTTCGCCTTTATTGGTCTTTACCACAAATACCCCTGTATTTTATCATACCCTTTCAATTCTAAGACCGAAATCACCTGCCTTCCTTTTTTGCCTTTATTGGTCTTTTGGATGAACACCAATACATTGACCGCCTCCGCAATCGCTTCAGGCACAGGCGTAACTCCTGCTTCCATAATGAGTTGCTCCAATCTCAAAAGTCCGCTTTGGGCTGAATTGGCATGGATCGTACTGACACCCCCAGGATGTCCCGTATTCCAGGCCTTGATCAAAGAATGCGCTTCCGGCCCGCGCACTTCCCCAATAATGATCCTGTCCGGCCTCATGCGCAGCGAATCAAAGATCAAATCGTTCATTGTTTTTGACGGTGATGAGCGCATCGTCACCGAGTCTTTGACGCCGCACTTAAGCTCTGCCGTGTCCTCGATGATAATCACGCGGTCTTTGGCATGGGTTTTGGCGATGCAGTCTAAAATCGCATTACAGAATGTGGTTTTACCCGACTGGGTCCCGCCGATGACTAATATGGACCTTCTTTGCTCCACAGACTCTTTGATGGTCCGCTCCTGCGAAGGGGTGATGATTTCATCTGTAAGATAGTCTTCCAAAGGAATGACATGGGTTGCCCGTTTTCTAATGGCAAAGGCCGGATAGGCCACCACCGGCGGGACAAATGCTTGAAAGCGGAATAATTTAAACTCATCCCCGATTTTCACCCACAATTCGCCTGAAAAGCTGGGTTTTTTATGGGTGACTGTTTCATCTGATACGCTGGCCACGGTGTTAATGAGATTTTTAGCGGCTGCGGCAGACATCCTTCCATATTCATATTTACCTTGGTATCCATCAACCCATAAAATCCCGTCAGGGTTTAGCAAAACTTCATATATGCTGTCATCTGACAGTGCCGACAAGACCCTGCCCCCAAGGTCTTGTTTTAGTTTATTTTGTGTACGAAAGTGTTCCCTGAGCATCTACTTTGAAACTACTATTTTCCAAATGGTACAAGATATGTGCCGCTTCCTTCCTGTTGATCAGAAGAGTGGCCGTAAATATCCTCCAGCACCATGTCCTTCATGACCATGATATTGAATTTATAGCCGGGATCAATGATCAGCGTCGGCTGGACATCCATGTTTTTTTCGAGTGCCTGCCCGCTGACATCCGCTAATTTCTGGCCGACGGCCGCTGCAACAGTTTCCCTCGGATCTGTATCTTGTTCAGCTTTCTGGTTTAAAATGTCATAGCCCGCGCCCATTAAGCTCAGCAGCACCGCGTTGCCATAGATCCTCAAATAATGATTATTCACCTTATCAAAAAAACCAGTGTAACCCGCGATATCCACCCCCTGCATTTTGTCAAGGTCAAGGCCTGTCCCGTCCGGGAATATGATCCTGTTCCATACCACCTGGACACGCTGCTGGCCAAAACTTAAAGTACTGTTATATTCCCCCACGAGCTTGGCCCCTTGCGGGATGAGCAGATAATTGCCGGTGACCGTGTCATAAACATTTTCAGTCACCTGGGCGTCAACAGACCCGGGCAGGTCTGAATTGATCCCTGAGATCAAGGCCGCGGGAATATAACTGCCTGCCTTGACTTCATAACGGGAGCGCGGTTTCTTTTTGGAATGCTCCAGATAATCGTCATCTTCATCAGTTTTCTTCAAGAATGCCTGCTTGCCGGCCTGATTATTGATGTCAGTGATCAATTGCCCTGCCAGCGATGTCAGCGCCGGAAGTTTGGCACCTGCCATTGATTTGGCCATATTCAAAATATCATTTAACCCGCCTGCTAAACCGTCCTTGCCTGTGGATTGTTGTTGTGGGCCAACCGCCTGGGTCCCTGGCGGACCCGGGACCGGAATACTTAAGGAAGATGTCATGGCTTCTAACTCAAGTTTTTTTTCTTCAACCCTGTTTTTATCATCGATTTTTTTGATTTCAAGTTCGGTTGAATATTCATCTTCTATTTCTTGCTTTTTAATATCCACATCCTGGCTCGCAATCTCCTGTGTCTCTATCTCCTGGACTGTGGGCTTATGCAGGTCAAGGCTGTTATTGATTTTTATGTTCTTAAATTTCTCGTCATTAAACCAGCTTGTTTCAGGCGCCCTGGCAGAGATATCGAATGACTGCCTGGGCTTAGTGCTGACAATCTTGACTTTTTGGTTCATTTGGGTCTTATACATAAACACAGCCATCACCAATACCAGGACAATGATCCCGATGATAAAGGGCAGGCGGTTAGTTTGGACGATCTTTTTAGGGGTTTGATTGAACATGGTTTATGTCCTTATGATCTTGACTATCTGCCTGTATTTATCCGTCCCTAAGACCAGCACTCCTTCATCAAAAATCGTATCAACCACATAATATGGTTTGAAATAACGATAATTGACGGCCTCGGTTTGGCCGCTCTGGTCAATGGCCATAAAAACCGGTAACTGGGCGTGGTCCACATGGTCTGGCATCCTGATAAAGACCTTATTGCCGTCTTCAAAGACGCGCGTTGGGTACCAGCTAAGCCTTTGGTCTCCGCGGGTTTGGTAATCATATTTGATGTTTTCAATATTTATTTTCGGCTGCAAGCCCTCATTATTCTCAATTTTATCCGGAGGCAAGCCCACGTTTATGGCGTCTGCCTTGTCCTGGGGATAATAAAATCCGATACGGGGCATATAGTCGTCCGTGTCCACCGATTGGATGGTAATGTCATAATCACGCTTGTCGGTAATTATTGATAAACTGGTTTGTAAACCGCCCATAAAAGGTTTGACCAGGACAACCGGGGTATAGGCGGACGCATTCCCGATGTAATCAGGCAAAATATTCCACCGCGTCGTGTCACCGGCCGCGGCACTCATGATTTTTTCCCCTTCTTGTAAAACTATTTTGCTGTACATCATCCTTTTCGCGGTTAAATTAACAGGTGCCAGCCCATAAGGGAACAAAATGGTCCCATCCGGCCTTGTGATCACATCCGCCTGGCCGTTATTGAGGTAATTGTCTGTCTCTTTTTGGATTTCCATCCTATTGGTAAGCACTTGCAGCCTTCTTTTGGCCGACAGGCTGATATCTTCAAAACCTGTGCCCTCACTATTGGATGGGTCGATCTGAGGCGCTTGGCCAATAGGCGGCGTCTGCATCAGAGGCTGGTCCATCCTTAGACCAGTCCTCCCTGGATCGCTGGCACAGCCGGATAAAAGTAAAACCATGGGTAATAATAAATTTACTGGATTTTTCATGTTGCACTCCATTTGATTATGTCAGTTTCGCCCACGACAACGATGTCACATATAATCCAAAGGGGTTTAACGGGTCTTCCCTGTATTGGTCCTCGTTGGTATGAGGGATATGGACAACCGTGACCAGGGCTTTGTAGTGGGCCTCGCCTAAAACTTGATTATCATAATTCCGTTCAATCTCGCGCCATTCGACGGAATAAGTGTTTTCAGCCTCTTTAAGGAAAACCAGGAACTCAATATGGCGGGTCCCCTTATTTTGGGCGTAATCAAAGGGATTGTTTTCCTTGTAATAAGGGTCCAGGAAATTACTTTGCAGGGATTTAATGGACTCTTCATACACTTGGGCCAAATCATTCCTTAAAGAGTCCGGGTCTGATATGACAGAGCGGGCCATATCAATATATTGATAGACAAACGCTTTAATGATCCGCTCATCATTTAACGGCATTTCCTTGGGCACACCCATTGCCGCTGCCCTGCCTAAATTATCAACTTCAACGACATAGGGGATAATATGGGCCCTTTTGATCGTAAAAATATTACTCGTAATACTGATGACCAGGGCGGCCGCCAAAATAAAGGCAAGGCTCTGCCAATTTTGTTTGGCAGCATTGATATTATGCGTTATGTCATCATATTCTTTTCTGGCATTGATATAGGGGTCTGTGGTTTTTGGATTCATATCATGAGTTTCCAATAATGTTGTCATCAGGGCCATCATACTGACCGTCTTTTTTAACAACTGTTTTATGGGGTTTTTTGACCTTAGGAATGCTGTCTAAAATATTTTTAGCTATTTTCCCGCCCCTGGTGTCGTCGACCTTCCTGTCCCAAGCTTCCTGTTTTACATTCGAATCAGCCTTACCTAAAGTTTTGATCGTTTCTATACCCATATTCAACGCATCGGTATTTTTACCCTGCCCCTGCAAAGTTGTTTTTGCCACCTGGCCTGCCACGGTTACGGCCTTGCTCATCCCCTCTATTCCAGCCCCCAGACCCACTGCTGCTGCAGGTATTTTGGCCACTGTTTTTGCCGCAGCTTTTACATCCGTAAATGTATCAAAACCCATGGACAATCTCCCGGTCAACCATGACACGGCCTGGTCCGGCAATTTGACGCAAAGTTTGTAATAAATGTAGGCGGACAAGCTTACCGCTATGTCATAGTCAAGGACCTTTTGCCAGGGGGCATTGACCACGACTTGTGACCAGTTTTGGGCCAACCCAACTCCCAAGCCGACTAAAATATAAACAAAAATAATTTTGATGCCGACGTGAAAGAAAGTATGGACATAACGTTCCGCATAATCCCTGGTCCATTGGAACCCCGAAAATGCCAGCAAAAAAATCCCTCCCGCCAAAATAATCTGGCTCCCTATTTGGACCATGACCAGTTCCAACCCGATGGACGCGAAACAAAATAGAATGATCGTGGCGGTCACCACCGACGTTAATGGATACAGGATATTTCTAAACAGGTTCAAGGTGATATTGCTGCCCAATATTTTTAATGACAGACTTATCCCGATATGAAGGATATTGGAGGGACTGATATCCACTGTGTTGCCGGCGGCCGAGGCGCCCAAATAATTCCCTATCTGCTGGATGGAAGAAAAAGCAAAAGAATAGACAGAGGAGAAATTGGTTATAAAAGCATAAAAAAAATCGAGATAGATGAGCCATCTGATCAATTCAAAATCAGCGTCAACCATATCGACATTTTTCTTTAATAAATGGTTGAGCCCCAATAAACCGATGGAAATCAGCGCGATGGCGTTAAACAGCTCTTTGCCAAGCGCAATACTGCCTGTCTGTATGTTCGCAATGCTGTTGGTGTATTGGTTGATCAGCTGGTTGATAATATCAACAGTCATTGGCTTGTGTTCCCCTGCCCGATAATGCTGCTGCCGTCATCATCGGCATTAAAGATTTGTTTCATTTTATTGTCTTCGTCCTGCTCTTCCTGGAGCTGTTTGCTCATCATCGCGGATTGGATGGAAATCTGTTCACTTAACAGTTCCTGGGTGGATTGCGTTTGGGCGATATTTTGTGCCGCAAGTTCATTGGACGTTTGCATGGCCTGGGTCTGGCCCACTGATTGGTTGTTCTTGTCCATCAACGCATTGACTGAATCTATGGCCTGCTGGTAGGATTGCCTGATCTGGGTGGCCCTGTTTAGCGCATTTTGGACAATATTCAATGTGCCTTGGTCTAAAGATTCTTCCTGGTCAATCATTGTTCCGCTGGCTGGTAAATTATTTATTTCCTGCTGCATCCGGGCCAACAGCCCCTGGGTCTGGCTTGACAGTGCCGCGCCTTGGTTGGTGATTTCAGTCAGATTGTTCCTTAACGTGTCCACATCATTGAAATTATTCTGGTAGGTGGCCACCGCGTTAAGGCCTTGCACCTGGTTTTTGATCATCTCCACCTCGTTTTCCAGGCTTTGTAATTGGCGCAGGTTCTCTTCAATCAGTTCAACATTATTTAAAAGCTGGGTATGTTCAGTGGCAACGTCCTGGGATCGAGCGGCAGAAGTAAAAGATATAAAAATCACTGTTATCCATAATAATCTCATATCTTCTCCATTGTCATTCCCGCTCTTTAATATGTCATTCCCGCGAAAGCGGGAATCCAGATCATACGTGTCATGGATTGATCCCCAGCCACTCCTTGGCCTCTGCCTTCAATCCCCTGTTTTCCAACCACTTAGCTACCCATTTGTCCCCATAACTCTTTTTTAACTCCTTGACCTTCAGCCTCTCCTGTGGCGTTGTGCCTGCGCCATAAAAACTCAGTTCCAAATTTCCTAAACCAAGATCAATCAGGCGATTGCCCACGTCCCGCGCGATCACATAATAATGTTTTTTACGGACAGCCCCGCTGATGATCTCGATTTGGCGCTCATTGAGCCCAAAAGACCGGTAAAATCCCTTGTTATCCGCTTCCCTCGCCGCTGGATTTGGCAAAAAGACCTTGGTCATGCAAGATTCATTGATAAAATTAACATACGGTGAATTCACGATGTCCGACAGGCTTTGTGTGGCCAATAACACACAGGCATTGTTTTTCCTCACAGTCCTTAAAAACTCTATCCAATAGGTCATAAAGGTTTCGTTCAGCATGATCAACCATCCTTCGTCAATAATGATATAGGTAGGCCGCCCATCTAAAAGCAATTGGATCTTATGGAATAAATACAGCAGGACCGGGGCGCTTAACCTGTTGTCTAAACCCATCAGGTTTGAAATTTCAAAAGTTTGAAAACGCCCTTTTTTAAACCCGTCTTCTTGGGCGTCTAAGAGGGAAGACATATACCCTTCCTTGATCTGCACAAAAGGTTTTAGGGCTTCCTTGATCTGGTCATTTTGCAGGTTTAAATAGAAATCCGACAGGGTCTTTGACGGGGATTTACTGGTATCCCGGACAGCCGCTTCAATGGCGGCACGGATGGCAGGATCCATGGCAACGCCTTGCAAGACCACCATCCTCTCAATCCAGCTGCAAGCCCATTTCTGTTCGCTTAAATCTTCCAAGTTACTTAAAGGACAGAATGCCAGCTCATCGTCATCACCCATGATGTCGTAAAATTGCCCGCCCACGGCATGGGTCAGGACAAATTGGCTGTGGCCCTTGTCAAAGATATAAATTTGGGCGCCTTCATAACGCAGGGCTGAATTAGCAATGTGGGACAATAACACCGATTTCCCGGCCCCCGTGGGCCCCAGTATCAAGGTATGCCCCACATCACCCACATGCACATTAAACCTGAAAGGCGTTGTTCCCTTGGTGGCCGCATAAAAAAGCGGCGGTGAGTTCTGAGGATACAAAGGGCAAGGATTATGCAAGGCCCCGGTCCAGACGTCGGTCAAAGGGAGCATGTTTGCCAGGTTTTGTGTGTTAATAAACGGCTTACGGATATTTTTGATGGTTTCGCCGGGCAATGATCCAAGATAGGCCTCTAGGGCATTCATCCTCTCGATAATGCAGGGAAACCAATGATTGTTTAATAAATCCCTGATGGCTTCCATTTTCCTTTTGCATTCATTTTTATCATTCTCAAAAATCAGCACCACAAAGGTGGCATAACCATAATTCACTTGTCCCAATTCAACAGCTTCCTGGGCCGTTCTCGTTTCTTCTATTTTGGTCAAGACCGAACGGTTGGCAGCATCAGGGTTTAAGCGCGGGTCCTTGCCAAAAGCACCCATGATCATCTGCCCGATGGAATACTTCATCCCTAAATATTTGCCCTGGTATTCTTCGACAATACTTAACGCATCAATGGGATCATAAAACAGGAAACGCGAAGAAAACCTGTATTCAAATGGCAACGCTGAGAGCACGTTTAAAATACCGGAATAGCTTTCAAAAGGAAATTGGGTCAAGGTGATGGCCCCGATATGGTTATCATCAATCATGGGCTCATGGCCGCCGGTGAATTCATGGGCCCCCAAATAATGGTTCAGGTAACAAGAGGGTTTGGGCACAGGGACCTCCGAGCTCCCGCCGCAGATGCAGCGGTTGAGAAAGGTCATCATCTCAGGGGAACTCATGCGCTTGATACGGATTTTGTTGGCCATATTCCCCTGGAATTCACCGAGTTTTTGGTTAAAAACATCAATGTGACATGCGAGGCTTGGGGCGGCGCGTTCAACAATCGATGGAAGATAGCAAAAACTGATGGCATAGACATTCTCAAAATGAGCGCCTTCCCTTTCATATTGATCCCGGCGGTGTTTTTCAATCAAAATGGATGTTGGGTTATTGAAATGATGTTCTTTTGGATATTCAACAGATGGTATTCTTATCAAATCCACGTGCAAAGACCAGCCATTGCCGAAATTCTGAAAAATCGACTGGACCTGTGAATACAACTGGTCTTCTTCCAGTCCCAGCGATGAATCCATGTCCGGACCGCAATAATAAAAACACCCCAAAAGGCTGCCGTCACGGTTAAACAAGACCCCTTCGTCAACAAACTCAAAATAAGGGATCAACGAAGGAAACCCCGCAGGGCCGTCAGTAAATTCTTTAACAGGTAGCATGTTTGTCATTCCCGCGAAGGCGGGAATCCATTTTAAATCTTTCTATTACGCCTTATAACACACTTAGGCGTGTTGATCTTTTCCCGCGCATGATAAAAATCCCGGTATAACAATGACCTTAAAAACACCTTGGTGGCCCAAGGGTCCTTTTTGGCGATCATCTTGCTGGCCATGATCCCGATGGTCCATACGGCAATGGCCAGGACCAGTGATATGACATCCCTCCCAACCGTGCAAAGGCTAAGTGAAACACAGGCCAGAAGGATAATATTCTCCCGCTCCCCTCCTAATAATAGGATGGGTTTGCTCAAACTCTGCAGTAACGGCGTGCTAGTTTTTTGATTAACCATCATTTGTCATCCCGGAATGCTTTAATCCGGGATCTTTTTTCAAAATTACATCTGGGCTGAAAACAAGGCCGCGTTGACCAGCAAGGAAGAAGCAAAAAAGACAATGCCCCCGACCGCGATGATGTTGGTCAATTGATGCAGCCCATCACCGATGCCCTTGCCAAAAGCATTGACGATCCCCCACATGCCGATGGCGATGAGGAGCACTGATGTCGGCAATATGCCGGTGGTCAAATCTTTGGCGATTTGGTATAATTGGTTGGACATGACCAGGATTTGTGAACTTGTTGTCGCGAATGCGTTAACGCTCAGCAAAACCATCATCGCTGATAGGACTGAAAAGACCTTTATCTTTCTCATCATCGCTCTCCTTAAAAAGTGAACATGTTTTAGTTTTGTCGAATAATAACACAATATTGATTATTTGTCAAATTAAATTATAAAAAACGTCATTGATGAGCATCTTGTCATCCCCGCGAAAGGTCGTATTAACCGACACTCGCAGTTGCTCGCGGGGATCCACAGCAGAAAATTATCTTTAGGGAATACGAAACATCATTGCGGAACGGAACTTAGTCCCAAGGCAGGCAATACGGAAGGCATCGATGATACCCGGACAATCACCGGCACCACCGAATACACGCCATCCCGGCGGATACGCCCAATCAAAAGGCCCAATTCCTTCGACTGCGTAACGAACTTCACCCCGCCGTTGGCGTCCTTTTCAACCTTAAATCCATTTTGGGTGGTCAAATCAATACCGCCGTTAACGATTTGGGCTTGGTCTGCTGTTTTAAGAGGAGCCATCATCCCAGATCTTCCCAAAACTATAAAGGGTATCATCTTTCCCTGATAAGATATTTGAAACCACATTTTTCTTTGGCTCTGCAAATTAGCTGCGAAGGATGGAGCATATCTCCCACTATATTCTTTGCTAGAAATCAAAACAGGCTCTCCATTATTATTCAAAACTGTTTCGTATCCGCTTATTTTGAAACCATCAACCTTTTCAAACTCAAATACTTCTTGAAGATCGCGGATAATTTCTTTAGGTTCTTCCCCTTTATAATTATACTTCGGAAGAGTTTTTTTAAGCAAATCTTCCACGTAGGCAATATCCCGTTCCCTTCCATTGATCATCGCCAAGTCTTGTCCTGCGGGATGAATAATTGCAGCGGCAGTTCCTTGAATGGGCGCTCCTTCTGGGGTCGTGTCCTGAATTTCTACACCCTCAATAAAATAGTTGTTATCAGCCAAGGTTAATTTGACGAGCTCTTCGAGTCGTAAATCAGGATAGGCCTCGATCCATTCTTTCCACCTGTCGCTGTTTTTTCTAGCGATGGGAAGTTTCACCACCTTGGGACCAACAGTGACAAAAATCTGACCCGTTCGCCAAAATTCAATCTTGCTTGGCACGGGGTTCGGATTTAAGAAAATGTGCAATACTTTCAGCACATCTGGATCTTCCGGTTCGCCTAGATTTGCAAGAACCTCAACTTTTTCTCTAAGTTCATCAAGCCAATATACCCGATCCAGTGATAATTGTTCCCTACTTTCATATCTCTTGGCATCAGACCAATTACCGAACTCTCGAATTCGTGTATCACATTTTTCAATTTCGGATTTAATACTCTTTAACGCGCTTCTGACAATGTCCCCTGCTGTACCTCGTGGCACAACAGCAAGAAAAGGAAGGTCCTTCCTTTCCACTTTCAGCCTGACAGTAAAAATCATATTATTTTTATCAGCGGCAATTGTCTTTAAATCGTCACGGGTAATGAGCCCTTTTGTACCAATAATAAACGCATCCTCAGGCAGCTCTTCCATGCCCTCCGCAACTGATTGTACTGAAAGCTTGACACGGCTCCCTACCTGACTGTTAAACTCTTCAGCTAAAATTTCTGTAGACAACGGCTCAGTCCTGGCCGCCACAAATTTAAAAGTATTCTTAATTTCATCCAGAACCGCCCAATTGACCGTCATCGCCGCACTTTTTCCAGTAGGCACTTTCGCCAAATTTTCTTCTGAAGCTATGTCTTCCAATTCATGATGCTTTTCAAAAACAGCTCCCCTTATTTCCCCCAATTCTTCATCGGGAGCTCCTATTTTAGATCTAAGCGTTCTTCTATCTGTTGTAAAGAATCTATAAAATGTTATTGTTGGATCATGACGCAGAAATATACCAAGTCTAATACCGGCAGGTGAACTCAAATCCATATCCAGATCGAAGCGCATTAATGGCAATCTTCCCACTTCATCATCTTTGACATTGGCACTTTCTTTTATTGATGGCTCATGACCCTGGAACGATTTTCGGTATGTATCCGACAGCGGCCCTAATTTCTTTCTCATGACCGATAATGTTTGATCCAACCAATATTTAACCAATAGACAAGAGTTGCTCGCTGACGCAAAACTTACTTCTCTATCTGTCAAACCAGCTATTCCCCATTCCTTCATGATCAATGCAGCTATCTCAGGTGTCACTCTTCTGCTTGGCGTGTGAAACTGATAGGTCTGTATCTGGTCATTGATCGGCGTCGTCAGCACATAAACATGGCCTGATTTGCGGAAATATCCCTTGTCACGGGCAAAAAAGTCTTGAAATTTACTTATTAACGCGCCCTTAGATACCTTAATACGAGTCGACCAGGCCAGTAGAAACCTGAATTCAGCCAGCGCATAATATAGTTCTCTGATCTTTTCAATATCATTGGCATAGGAATATGTTTCGCCAGCAAATGTAAATTTATCACTAACCATTTTCATCCCAATTGCTTTCATCGCCGCGCTTGCTGCAGGAGCGGCCCTATGATTGGCAACGTTGGTACGGTCAAACTTGTAGTACAGCAAGCTTTCTGTCAGTAAAATGGCGGCTTTTTTCATGGGGGTGCCGGGAATACTATCAAACGTTTGTACCGCACTTTTCAAATTCGCGCTACTCCCTCCTGACAATGCCGTGGCAATCATGATCGAAGTTTCCCTGACTGTCACTTCCCTTTTCTCCCACCCCATAAGAACTCGACTGATGTGCCAGGCTTTCTCGACATTTTCATTGCGGCCGCCCAATAATGACGCAACAATGGTCAAGACCCCTATTGTCTGTTCATCTTCACCAGGGTGTTCTTTTTGAACAAAGCTAAATAAATCCTGAGCTTGCTTTAGGTCACCATTCAGCACGGCCGCGGCAATAACAATAGACATCTGTTTTATGGAAATCGATTTATACTCATCTTTATGTATTCCTATATCATCAAATATTTTTCTTGCCGATATTATATTACCTAGCAATGCCGCAACAATGCCAATCGATGACCTTGTATTAAAATCCCTGAAATCCAAACCAAATTCATGAAACCAATCCTCAGCCCACTGGACACCACCACTACCCATCAGTGTATTAAAAATAACTGCCATAATAGTTTTAGCCGCAATTTCCCTTTGGCCAAAAGATGCCGGTTTGTTTCTTTTAATATCATTAAATAGTGCTGTGGCCCGCGGCACATAAACGACCCTTTCCAAATCTTTACGTGCCCTTGCGGCAGCTTTTAACACATCGTACCTATTTTGTGCGGCTCGCATTATTTCATCAAAATATTCATCGGACACTTCATCCATTGATTGTCTTATTTTTACCCTATCCATTTTTAAAAATTGGGATAATGTAATGCCTTCATGGGCATACGCAAATTTTCTAAGCTGCCACCATCCTCCTAAATTACTGCTCTTATCCAGCCCCATACTACCGGCTTCATCAACCAACAAAAGTTTTTCAGGATCAATGGGGATTGTTTTTGTTGTCAATGCCCTGTATGTATCACCGGTTAAATAGAGATATGCTTTGCCCAAACGCCCCCTTGACTTAGCAACCTCATAATTACTCCCTGAAAAGACCGGAGCATAACCTTCACATAATACATGCACCATATTTTCAAATATATTGACTACTTGCCAATACCTTAAACTGGATTTATTGCGCTCCCAAAGCACAACTTCCTTTTCTAATAAGTTGACTAAATATGGTCCTGCCGGTACCGGAAGCTGACGCACAATTCCTAATATATCCGGCTTAACTTGATCCATGCGGGCCCTCACTTTCCAGTAATCAAGCCATGCCATCCATATAATTTCTGTATTGTCCGGATTATTTATTAATAGTGTTTTAAATCTGTCATTGTTAACATACCTTATTTTTCCGCCATTGGTCCTATAATCATCAAACATCGCACTTGCAATGCTTTTAGCGACTCTTTTAATTGCCCGAACATTCATCGCCGCGCTGACGGTCTTGACCATAAAAAATATTTTTTCTCCCGCCATATTCGCTTTAAACAACCTATACCCTGCCATCTCCTCCACAGCTCGCGCACTTGAAATAGACCCTTGTGATGTTATAACTTTCGCAAAAACATCACGAGAAAGCTCAGCTTTGGCGGCTATTTCAAAATCCTCAAGACTTCCATCACTAAAGATTTCGCTTAACTCAGCAACAATTCTATCGGATTTAATCGGTGTATAATCCCATCTGGCAATGTTCCCTTGCAGGAGCTGCAGTATAGGTGACTCTATGGCCTCATTGTGTTGTTTACGATACGTATATAACCATCCCGGAAGAATACCAGTAAGAAGAGAAAATGTATGTGGCGAGCTATCTTTTACAATTAGTCCCCAACGCTCTCCATCTTCCACAAGCTCTGATTTCTTATGCCAATTGATTGAGTAATACATACTAAACTCATCGATTAAATGCCGTAAAATTGGCACCAGCCGCTGATCAAACCCTTTGGGTGTCACGGCCAATGCCTCATGTTGATGACCATCAACAACAACAGATATATGATTACCAGGGTTGATTTCATGCATCATCAAATCAATGACTCGATTTTCTTCAGCAGACATGGCAGCGTTTGCGGGTGTTGGCGCGGCATTGGGATTGGCTACGGTAGCAAAGTCAAAATAACCCGCTTGGGCTGTTGGTGCCAAGGCAGCTTTCTCTGTTGGACCAGCAAGTTCTGTCTCAGTACGCAACATGGCAGGATTTTCCCCAAAACCTCCGGAAAAATACTTTCTTGGTATCATGTGTTGGGTGACGGGATCAGTGTCTTCCTTTATATAGTTGAACACGCCTTTTTTGTAGGCTTTTAAATATTGCTGGT
>Ga0364887_10207_pt1 | contig 41110 bp, 32 predicted proteins | sample ExccelJu500001D4_4_FD_206924 | JGI IMG/M metagenome (GOLD analysis project Ga0364887, IMG submission 206924) | Enriched cells from Trout Bog Lake Hypolimnion, Wisconsin, USA - BchlTB.July23.5000.01.D4 | ecosystem: Environmental > Aquatic > Freshwater > Lake > Hypolimnion/Profundal zone | place...
GAAAGAAGGGCCGGAAAGGGTAAATGAAATAATAGAATGGGGCGCCAAATTCGATAAGGATAAGGAAGGCGAATTTATGAGGGGCAAAGAAGGCGGCCATTCCGAATTCAGGATATTGCACTATAAGGACATAACCGGTTTTGAAATAGAAAGGGCCCTGCTTGAGGAGGCCCGTCAATATACTAACATACAGGTACACAACCACTGGTTTGTAGTCGATTTAATTACACAGCACCATTTGGGTTACCTGGTTACCAAGGCAACCCCTGACATTACCTGCTTTGGGGTTTATGCACTCAATCTGGAGACTAATGTCATAGAAAAAATATTGTCATGCTGTACAATTATGGCATCAGGTGGGGCAGGGCAGGCATACAGGACCACCACCAATCCGAAAATAGCAACGGGAGATGGCATCGCAATGGCCTACAGGGCCAAGTGCCGGATTGAAAATATGGAATTCATCCAGTTTCATCCTACTGCACTGTATGAGACAGGAATAAGCCCTTCATTTTTAATTACTGAGGCGGTGAGGGGAGATGGCGGTATCCTGAGGAATAAAAACGGCGAGGCTTTTATGCCTGGTTACGATACACGGGCCGATCTGGCCCCAAGAGATGTGGTGGCAAGGGCCATTGACAGTGAGATGAAGCGCACAGGTACCGAACATGTGTTTCTGGATTGTACGGCAATGGACCAGGATAAGTTTGCAGCACACTTCCCAAATATTTATGCCAAATGCAAGAGTATGGGTATTGATGTTTTCAAACAGCTGATTCCTGTGGCGCCGGCAGCCCATTATTGCTGCGGCGGCATTAAAACCGATGAACAGGGCAGGTCATCCATTATTAATTTATATGCCTGCGGCGAGTGTTCAAGCACTGGTTTGCATGGCGCTAACCGCCTTGCCTCAAACTCCCTTCTCGAGGCCCTTGTGTTCGCACACCGCTGCGCTGAGGATGTGGCGGCTCATATAGAAAGCATGAGTTTCTGTGAATCGGTACCGGACTGGAATGCTTCGGGGACAAACGACCCTAAAGAAATGATTCTCATTACCCAAAGCCTCAAAGAATTGCAATTGGTCATGTCTGATTATGTGGGTATAGTGCGCAATGATATCCGCCTGCACAGGGCCATGAGCCGGATTGATCTTTTGCATAAGGAAACCGAAGAATTATACAAATCGGCGTCGCTTTCTCCTCAATTATGCGAATTGCGTAATCTTATTACAATTGGATACCTGATAGTAAAAGGGGCCCAGTTTCGTAAAGAAAGCAGGGGCTTGCATTTTAATACAGATTATCCCGGAAAAAGCGAATTGCTGCAACAAATAGTTTTGTGATCAGAAAAAACTTACCTGTTTTTTAAAAGTTGATTCAGTCTTTATGGGCAAGTTAAGCAGGAACTTTTAATTCATACCCAATGGCTATGCATTCAAACATGTTTTCGTGGAAGGTAAGGATATAATGCTTGTATCTTTTCCAGGTGGCTGCTTTGTGGTATGGATGCACGGAGTCAATATTTTTAAGCCTGCTGATAAGTTCAGAATCTTTCATTTCATAAAAACCATAGGATGCTAACCCAAGCGAGTAATATGGATGGCCTGGAAGGGTTTCATTACCGGGCATCCCGAAATTAAAATGAACACATGGTTTAAGGATGGAGGTATAAAGTTGTCCATCGTCTTTTATATCATCAGTTTGTTTTTGAAAGGTTACTACAACTATATTTCTTTCTGAAAAATAATGGGGCATACAGAGCTATTTGCTTCTATTTCCAAAACATCAAATATTTCTTCGAGTTTCATGATTGTTTAACTCAGCAGTTTTTGCCTTAGCAGGAATTCCAGTTGTTCATTGCTCAACGTAAGCTTATGGGTCATTTCCTTTTCCTCCATTTTTTGTTTGTAAACCTCAATAGCCTTGCTTATTGTAATTTCAAGTTCCTCTTCCTTCCAGGGTTTGGTAAGGTAATGGAATATTTTTCCTTTATTTATGGCATCTACCACGGCGTTCATATCGGCATATCCTGTAAGCAAAATCCTGACAGGATCCGGAAATTCATCCAGGATGGATTCCAGGAATTCAACACCTGTCATGTGGGGCATTCTCTGGTCGGTAATAATTATGTTAACCGTATTTTTTCTTAAAATATTTATGGCTTCTTCACCACTAATCGCTGTAAGTATATTATATTTAATCCGGAAAGCAGCTTTAAGGGAGATGAGATTGTTTAACTCATCGTCAACATATAGTATTGTTATTTTAGTTAAACTCATTTTATCTGTTGTTGTTACTTTATCGGGACTTTAGCGACTGATACAAATTTATAAATTATTACGTTAATTGTTGGTTATTCGTTTAATTTTGTAGATTTACTAACCCATTTTACTGATAAAAAAATTTTTGGCAAACATGCTTATTGAAAAATTGAACGGAAAGGTAGTTAAATCCGGTAATTTTTGTGATACTTATAACCCTGTTTTTTTTCGGATTTGTTCTGAAGGCAGAGATAAGGATGATTTAATGCATCTTTTGGAAACGAATACGGATATTAAAGTGCATGATACTATAACGGCTCAGCTAAAAGAGCTTGTAAAAACAAGAAAACCATCTTTCAGGTTGTCGCCCGCTCAAATTGAAGAAGAAATAATCAGTCATCTTAACGGAATAAACATTACTGAGTATGGGGTCTGGGTATATTATCCCTGGAAAGAAACCCTTGTACATATCCTTGACAAAAATGAATTTATAGAATTAAGGACAAACCGCAACAAGTACAAAATAACTGATGAGGAGCAGGAAACCCTTGGTGGAAAAAAGGTTGGAATAATAGGGCTTTCGGTAGGGCAGTCTATAGCCCTCACTTTCGCGATGGAACGTATTTGCGGTGAATTGCGCCTTGCAGACTTTGATACGGCTGATCTGAGCAACCTCAACCGCCTGCGTACAGGTGTTGCCAATATAGGAATAAAGAAAACTGTAATTGCCGCAAGGGAAATTATGGAAATGGATCCTTATTTAAACATTAAATTGTTTGATAATGGCATAAATGAAGGAAATATTGTGGATTTTATGTGTGATGGGGGCAAACTGGATTTACTGGTTGAAGTTTGTGATGGCATTGACATAAAAATCCTTTCAAGGTACAAAGCAAGAGAACTGGGGATACCTGTAATTATGGACACCAATGACAGGGGAATGCTTGATGTGGAGCGCTTTGACCTGGAACCTTCACGTCCTGTCTTGCATGGCCTTGCAGAGGGCCTTGACCCCAATACCATAAAAGGATTAAGTAATGAAGATAAGGTGCCGTTTATCCTAAACCTTGTAGGCATAGATACTATTTCCTCCAGGTTGAAAGCATCTATGATGGAGGTGGAACAAAGCCTGAGTACCTGGCCCCAGCTTGCCTCGTCGGTGACCCTGGGTGGTGCGCTGACTACCGATGTGAGCAGAAGGATTCTTTTGGGCCTGTTCCATGATTCAGGCAGGTATTATGTTGATTTTGACGAACTTATTAAAAATAAGCCTTCAGAAACAGACGGTACTGATGTAAAAAATTATTTCGGCCCTGATGAAATGGACTGGGCAACGCTTGAATTGATAGCGGCAAAATATAAGCCTATTGGTATTTCAAGCCACATAGGTGCGGATGATTTGAATACCCTTTTGAATGCGGCTTGTCTTGCCCCGTCGGGAGGAAATGCCCAGCCCTGGAAATTCCTTTATAAAAATGACCGGATTTTCATTATCCATGATGAGCATTTCTCTTATTCCCTGCTCGACTTCAGGAATGAGGGCAGTTATCTGGGCTTTGGCGCCATGCTTGAGAATATCGCAATTGCAGCAAGCGCCTATAATATTCCAGCCAATGTTGAGGTTTTCCCGGTTAAGGATGATATGCGATTAATTGCGGTAGTATCTTTTGGCCATGTTGTATTGTCCCATGCGTTAAATTATCTTTCGCCTGTGATAGGAAGCAGGGTAACCAACAGAAACACAGGTGAAAGGAAATTACTTGATAAGGAAGACAAATTGGCTCTTGAATCATTGGCTGAATTCATACCAGGCGCAAAGCTTCAGCTTTATGAAGAAATAAGCCAGTTGGCAGAATTTGCTAATGAACTTACAAATGCCGAAAGGATCAGGATATTAAATCCCCGCGGCCATTTCGATACTTTTATCAGGGAGATCAGGTTCAACCGCTTGCAGACTGAAGCTACATCCGACGGAATGGATATTGAAACGCTCAATATGAGCAAAAGCGAGAAAGCTGGCTTGCAAATTGCAAGCGACCCGGTAGCCATTGAATTTTTGAATAAGCTGCAGAAAGGCACAGGATTTAAGAAAATTTCCCATAAACCTATTATGACATCTTCATGTATTGGGGTATTGAGTATGGATGGAAATGATGCTTATCATTTTTTGCAAGGAGGCCGCGCTACAGAAATTGTTTGGCTCGAGGCTAACAGGCGTGGCATATCTTTACAGCCGGTTTCTGCCGCAATTTTCCTGCTCAGCAGGTATTTGCACGGAAATAAGTCTGATTTCAACCATTTTGAGCAATCTGAATTAAATAGTATTAATAAAAATTTAAACAGGCTTATGGATTTGCCCCATGGCAGGTACCCGGTTTTTATTTTCAGGTTATTCTATGCCGATCAGCCAAAAGAGAGAGCTTTGAGAAGGCCTTTAAAAAAAGTATTTTTTGAAGATAGATTTTGAGTTATATTTGATTAGGATTTAAGGAATGCTTAGAAACCAATGCCATATAAATTGTTAAACAGAATTGTTTTTTCACATTTTCCGCCATAGTATAAAATTAAAATGGTTTTTAATTTGGAAAATTTGGAACAGGCAACTTGGATTTGCGATTATACCAGAAGGTTTTTAGATTAAAATACAATTGTTTATTTGCATTTTTTTCGGCTAATGATAAAACTGAGGTTATACAGAGCGATTGAAGATCCTGAATCATGTCTTAAGTTCATTACGGGGCATACTCATGTATTGGAGAATATTGGCATCACAAAGGTTACTTCTTCCAATCATGAATGGATGTATAATCCTAATGTTTATGTAATAATTGTTGAGGATGTGGATGATGGCAGGGTTTTGGGTGGTGCAAGGGTGCATATAGCCTCGAAAGAATTCCGTTTGCCCATTGAATCGGCTACCAACTATATAGATCCTAAAGTGGTTGATGTGATTGACTCGCATATTCCGGAAGGCACCGGTGAAATATGCGGGCTTTGGAATTCAAGGGAGGTAGCAGGCATGGGTATCGGCGCTGTTTTCTTAACGAGGGCTGCCGTGACTATTTCCACGCAATTAGGCTTAAAAACGCTTTTTGCGCTTTGCGCTCCCTATACAGTGAGCCTGGCCGAAAATATGGGATATGAAATAGAAACTGAAGTAGGTAATAACGGAACCTTTTATTATCCTAAGCTGGACCTTGTGGCTACATTCATGATTTTAAAAGATGTGGATACTTTATCGAAGGCAACCAAGGATGAATATGACGCAATTATGGCATTGAGAAACAACCCGATATCCGAAAGAATTGAAAAATACAGAAACAGAGAAATACATTTGTGGTACCATCTGGTATTGGAAGACTCCGATATTTACAAGATGCATGTTTAATCCTTTAAAGATAAAAGGCAAAGAATAATGGTTAGAAATTTTTATTTTGATTGATCCATGAAAAAAATTTTATTTCTCCTTATATTTCATTTATTTGCTTTTAACTGCAAATCACAAATTATTTATGAAAGTGAGAATAATATTAAGGCGATAGGCAAGTCAGTGGATTATTTTATTGATTCTGAGAATACAAGGTCTTTTAATGAAATCAAAAACAATCCCGGTCTTTTTAAGCGAAGCAAATTAGATGTTCCCAATTTTGGTCTTGTAAAGCAGGCCACAGTATGGCTCCGTTTTTCTGTAATCAATAAGAGCAGCAATGATGTTCTTGTATTAGAGCTTTCCCAACCTATGCTTAATGAGGTAAAGTTCTATTCTCCTGATAGCCTTGGATATAGTTTTAATGTTTCGGGAGAAGATTATCCTTTCCGAAACAGGCTAATGAAAGATCATAATTTCCTGTACGAATTAAGGCCATCAAAAGATACGTTTACAAATTATTACATGGCCATAAGGTCGTCCAAGCAAATGATGCTGCCTGTATTCATTGGGAGTAAAAATGGAATAATCAATAAAAATCTTGGCAGAAATTTATTATTCGGAATATTCTTCGGGATCATTTTTGTAATGTTTTTTTATAATTTGTTCCTGTATTTTACTGTCAGGGATTCTATTTATCTTTTTTATGTTTTGTATATTCTTGTTGTTGGGGTGACACAAACGACGATTGAGGGGTTTAGTTTTGAATTTTTGTGGCCCAATAACAATTATCTGGCGCCAAAAGCTTTCTTCCTTTTCACTGCGCTCGTAAATATTACCGGGCTTGAATTTGTGAGGCAATTCCTGCATACCCGACGGTTCATACCCAAGCTTGATAAATTTTCACTGCTCATTTATGTGGTTTATTTAACCACTATAATTCTCACCTTTGCGGGCCAGTATTATTTTATTTATCCCATTCTTCAGAATTTTGCCGGCATAGTATGCCTTTATATGCTCTTTATATCTATAGTAATAGCGCTGAAAGATTACAGGCCTGCCAAATTTTTTGTTATAGCATGGATACCCCTTATCCTGGGTATCATTATATATGTATTGAAGGATGTAGGGGTATTACCCTATAATGTTTTTACAAATTACAGCATAACCATTGGCTCATCGCTTGAAGTAATTCTGCTTTCCTTTGCCCTTGCTGATAAAATAAATATTTTCAGGAAAGAAAAAGAAGTTTCTCAGGCACAGGCACTTGATGCGCTCAAAGAAAATGAGCGGATTGTAAAGGAACAGAATGTAATATTGGAAGGTAAGGTAAATGAGCGTACTTTTGAGCTCAAATTGTCGAATGATGGCCTTAATAAGGCTATGACTGAATTAAAGGACGCACAGTCCCAGCTCGTTGAATCAGAAAAAATGGCCTCTTTAGGTCAGTTAACCGCTGGAATTGCGCATGAAATTAATAATCCTATAAATTTTGTGACTTCAAACGTAAAGCCCCTTAACAGGGATGTCATGCTATTGCTTGATGCCATGGAGGTTATTGAAAACCTGGCTGTTGAAAAGATTGACGAAGCAGAGAAAAAGCGGAAAATAGAAGAATACAAAAATGAAATCGATTTTGATTATCTGAAAATGGAGATTGGGCAATTACTAAGCGGGATAGGTGAAGGGGCTACAAGAACGGCGGATATTGTGAAGGGATTGAGGATTTTTTCGAGGCTCGACGAGGATGCATTAAAGAAAGCGGATATCAATGAAGGTCTGGATTCTACATTGGTAATTACCAATAACCTTTTGAACAATGTGATAAGACTGGAAAAAAAATATTCCAATTTACCTTTGATTGAATGTTATCCCGGGAAACTTAACCAGGTTTTTTTGAATATTATTTCAAACGCGGTATACGCGATAAGGAAAAAATTCGGCTCTAACCAGGGAGGGGTTCTTTCCATTGCTACAAGTTTTGATGAGAATTATTTATATGTAAAAATTGGTGATAATGGAACTGGTATGGATGAAAAAACTAAAAAGCGTTTATTTGAACCCTTTTTTACAACAAAGGAAGTGGGTGAAGGAACAGGGTTGGGATTGTCAATTGCCTATAATACGATTAACAAACACAATGGGCAAATGATGGTTAATTCGGAATTGGGGGTAGGTACGGAATTTATAATTAGGTTACCTTTAGTCCAGAAATAGTCAATTTAAGTTTAGGATATTTTGCAGAACAGGATATTATTACAGTCGGTAAATAGGGAACATTCAAAAATTTTAGTTAAATTGCCATTAATTCTCAAACAGCGTAAGTCTTGATTAATTCAGAGAAAATAAAAGTCTTATATATAGATGATGAGCCCAATAACCTGGTAGGGTTTAAGGCCACATTCAGGTTTGATTATGCAATTTTTATTGCTTCAAACATAGAGCAGGCTTATGCACATTTGAAAGCTAACCCTGAGATAAGAGTTATTTTGTGCGATCAGAGAATGCCAGATAAAACCGGATCCCAGTTTTTTGAGGAAATGAAAGATACTTATCCTTTGCCGATAAGGATGCTGATTACAGGGTATGCTGATATTGAGTCGGTTATTGACGCGGTAAACAAGGGACATATTTTCAGGTACATCAAGAAGCCCTGGACGGATATTGATATCAAGTCGGCAATTGAGGAGGGTAACCTGTATTATTCCACAAACTCTATGCTGGCAGTAAAGAATAATGAATTACAATCGGCATATGAAGAATTAGGCAAATTTACCTACATCATCACACACGATTTGCGCGGGCCCCTGGTAAGTGTGATGGGCGCAATAGACCTTGCCAAAACAATGGATAGCATCCCTGAACTCAGGGAACTGATTGGTATGATGGACGTGGCAGTGAAAAAACTTGATGAATTTATCAAGAATACCCACGAATATTATTCCCTGAAAAGAGGTCGTGTGACCACTGAAGAGCTTGATTTTAACCTCATAGTTGCCGATCTGGAAGCTCTTTTCAGGATAGCTGGCCGGATGGATAATATTAATTTCAAGGTAAAAGTAGAGCAAAATGAACCTTTCTACTCTGATGGCATATGTATCAAGATCATCCTCAACAATCTCCTTTCAAATGCATTCAAATACCAGAGAAATGCTGAAAATGATAAATTTGTGGACCTTAGCATCATTGTAAGGGATAACCAATTGATAATTATTGTGAAAGATAATGGAATAGGGATACATGAAGATCATATAGATAATATATTTATGATGTTTTACAGGGCCACTTCAGAAGAAACAGGGTCTGGATTCGGATTGTATAATGTAAAGGACGCTTTGAGTAAAATAAATGGTACTATTGAGGTGAAATCAATTGTAAACCAAGGAACAACTTTTAAAGTAATTATACCTGGGAAAGCAAATGGCACAAAATAAGAAACTCAATTTCATAGTTATTGACGATAGCAAGCTGGATTGTTTTATCGCTGAGAAAATTATTAAAAATACGGGTAAATGCGAAACCATAAGGTCTTTTTTACAGGCCAGGGAGGCGCTTGAATTTATTTCGAAAACCCATGCTGATGCACAGTCACAGACCATCATTTTAGTGGATATCCAGATGCCGGTGATGAATGGATTTGAATTTGTGGAGGCTTTTGAAAAGCTACCTAAGGAGATTACTGCCAATTATACCATCTATATCATTACCTCATCGATAAATGAAAATGACCTTGACAGGGTTCATAATTACTCATCAGTGAAGCAATTTCTCAATAAACCACTTACGAGCAATAACCTTGCAATTTTGCTAAACAGCGATGATCATTAACTCAGAGAGTGGGGTTTGATTTGGTTTATTGGTGTATATTTTGAAATGGGCAGCAGGGATTATTTGGATAATTCCCTTTTGTGCCGGATGCAAAGGGATTTATATTAGTTTCAGGCCGACCTTATTCTGGTTATTTAAATATATGTCGAGACAAATACAACTTATAGAATGCCCAAGGGATGCGATGCAGGGGTGGAAAAGGTTTATTCCAACAGATGAAAAAGTGAATTATCTGAATGCCTTGCTCAAAGTGGGTTTTGATGTTCTTGATTTTGGTTCATTCGTATCTTCAAAGGCAATTCCCCAGCTTGCAGATACCAAAGAAGTTATTCCCCGTCTTAATATTTCGGGCTCCGCAACTAAATTACTTGCTATTATCGCCAATACCAGGGGGGCTACTGAAGCGGCAGGTTATGATGAAATCAGATTCTTAGGTTTCCCATTTTCCATATCCGAAACCTTCCAGATGCGGAATACCCATAAAACTATCGCGCAAAGCCTGGTACAGGTGGAAGAAATACAAAACCTGTGCATTGCAAAAAATAAGGAACTGGTAATTTATATTTCCATGGGATTTGGCAATCCCTATGGAGATGATTATAGCGCTGAGGTTGCTATTAACTGGGTAGGAAGGCTTGCCCAACTGGGCATAAAAACCGTTGCAATGTCGGATACGGTAGGTGTGGCAGAACCTGCAAATATTGAATACATTTTCAACAGGTTGATTCCCGAATTCGCCGGCATAGATATAGGCGCGCATTTTCATTCCACACCTTTTGCATGGGAGGAAAAAATAAAGGCGGCATATCAATCGGGCTGCCTTCGTTTCGACAGCGCCATAAATGGCATTGGAGGTTGCCCCATGGCCGAAGATGTATTGGTAGGCAATATTGCAACGGAGAACATCATAGGCTGGTGCATTGAAAACAAGCTGCCCCTGAAAATAGACTTTGAAGCCTTTGCCGAAGCAAGGAAAATTGCTGGTCGTTTATTTGTTTGAGCCGACCCTATTCCTATAAGGCAGTACTGATAGAATTTAGCGCCTGATATTAAAATTTTTAAGCTGAGCGGATTATAAATTGGAATAAAATCTCAAAAGCGCTTCAGGCTTTTTCAGATTTGATTTTTGGGCTTTTAATTTTTAAATTATCTTTGACTTCTATGCGGAATATAAAAATCATTGAAGTCAGGTCGGAAATAGGAGCGGGAACAAGAGGTGCAAGCCTGGGAATAGACGCCATAAAAATTGCCGCGCTCGACTTCATGAGCAACCTCTTCGTGAATTTTTCATCTGATGTTATAGAAAATGAAAACCGGTTGCTTTATGAACCTATTGCCTCTCCCTATGCCAAGAGGATACAGGGAATCTATACCATGTATGAAAGGGTTTCAAAAGCTGTATGTGAAACCGTAAAATCTGGCTTGTTTCCCCTGGTACTTGCAGGCGACCACAGTACTGCCGGGGCTACAATAGCCGGGCTTAAAATGGCGAAGCCCAACCGACGCCTGGGCGTGGTATGGATTGATGCCCATGCCGATATGCATTCCCCATTTACCACCCCTTCGGGTAATATGCACGGTATGCCACTGGCTATCTCCCTTGCCGATGATAATGTGGAAAACCAGGTTCACAGCCCTGATCCCCAGACCCTGGAAATTTGGAAAAAACTGAAAAATATAGGCAATATAGAGCCTAAAATTCTTCCAGAAGACCTGGTATTTATAGGGTTGCGCGATTTTGAAAAAGAAGAAGATTCTATTCTGAAAAAGGGTAATATCAAGGTGATTACAATTGCCGAGCTCAGGAGAAAGGGTATAGAAAATGTGGTAAGGCAAACCTTTCTGCACCTTTCCAATTGCGACGATATATATGTATCATTTGATGTGGATAGCCTGGACAGTTCCATATCAAGAGGTACAGGCACACCGGTGAGCAATGGGTTAAAAGAACGCGAAGCTGAAGATCTCCTCGCTTCCTTTATGCAACACCATAAAATCTGTTGTTTTGAAATTGCGGAAGTAAACCCGACCCTCGATAAAGAAAACCTGATGGCTGAGATTGCCTTTAATATTCTGCAGCGCAGCGTTAATTTACTCTTACTGAATTAGCAGTGATTTGATAAAAAGCATAGGGGCCGGATCATCCGGCCCCTATGCTTTTATAAATACCTGCCGCTTAGTTGGCATATTCGCTCATAAACTTGATACGCATCATTTTAAGGTGTTCCACGCTCACATCACGATCACGGAATTCTTCAATGGCGCCTTCTATATTATCATCCTGGCTGTTGCGGAAAAAGTCGAAAATATCTTCCTGTTCATATTCGTCAAGTTCCTGTTCCAGGCAATAGTCCAGGTTAAGCCTTGTGCCGCTGGCCACAATGGTTTCCATTTCCACCAGCAGGTCGGGTAGGGTAAGGCCCTTGTTCTTGGCAATAGTTTCCAGTGGTATCTTCTTATCAATATTCTGGATAATGAATACCTTCATCCCGCTCTTGTTCACCACGCTCTTCATTACAAAGTCGTCGGGTTTCACAATATCGTTTTCCTCCACATATTTGGCTATGATCTCCACAAATTTCTTACCATAACGTATGGCCTTCCCCTTACTAACACCCTGTATTTTTTCAAGTTCGGCAAGGGTAGTAGGGTAGTTGGTGGCCATATCTTCCAGCGAGTTCTCGAGGAAGATCACGAAAGGAGGCAGGTTTTTTTCCCTTGCGGTTTGTTTGCGCAGGTCCTTTAGTATTTCAAAAAGCACGGGGTCGGTAGTTGCTGGCCCTGTGCTGCCGCCGGCTATTTCATCATCGTCGGCAGTAGCGTCATTATATTGGTGGTTGAGGGCTACTTTAATGGAGTATGGTTTTTTAAGGAATTTATGCCCTTTTTCAGTGATTTTCAGCAAGCCATATTCTTCAATATCCTTCCTTATCATGCCTTCAAGCATCATTTGCCTGATGAGCGAATTCCAGAAATTTGAGTCCATTTCCATTACAAGCCCGGCTCCGAAAGATTTCAGTTTATCGTGCCTGAAGGTCTGTATTTGAGGGTTTGCCCTGCCCAGTATAATATTCACCACATAGTCTATCCCGAAACGTTCATCAAGTTCGTTGATGGCGTCGAGGGTTATTTTTACACTGTCCTTTACTTCAAGTTTTTCCTTGGGGTGCAGGCAGTTGTCGCAATGTCCGCAATTATCGGTTTTATATTCTTCACCGAAATAGTGAAGGAGCAGTTTCCTGCGGCATACCCCGCTTTCCACATAGGCAAGGGTTTCAGATATCAGCTGGCCACCCATTTCCCTTTCGCTCAGGGGCTTGTCGCGCATCAGGTGTTCCAGTTTCTGCACGTCCTTGTGTGAGTAATACAGCAGGCATTTGCCTTCCATACCATCGCGGCCGGCGCGGCCTGTTTCCTGGTAATAATTTTCGAGCGATTTTGGGATATTATAATGAATCACAAACCTTACGTCTGGTTTATCAATCCCCATCCCGAAAGCGATCGTGGCTACAATTACATCCACCTTTTCCATCAGGAACTGGTCCTGCCTCTGGGACCTTAGCGGACCTTCAAGGCCGGCATGGTAAGCCACGGCCGATATGCCATTGGCTTGTAGTGTGCTGGCCAGTTCTTCAGTGGTTTTCCGGTTCAGCGTGTAGATAATACCACTCTTACCCCTCATGGTGTTGATGAATTTCACCATGTTTTTCAGGGTTTGTTCTTTAGTAATCTTCGGCACAATCTCATAATAAAGATTGGGACGGTTGAATGAATCAATAAAGATATTTGCATTGTGCAATTCCAGGTTCTTTACGATATCGTCCTGCACTTTAGGAGTCGCAGTTGCCGTAAGGGCAATAATGGGCAATTCAGGATTGATCATGTTGATCATGTCTCTGAGTTTGCGGTATTCTGGGCGAAAATCGTGGCCCCATTCCGAAATACAGTGGGCCTCATCAACAGCGATGAAAGAAATTTTCAAGTCAGAAAAAAACGAGATGTTTTCCTGTTTAGTCAGGGTTTCGGGCGCCACATAAAGCATTTTGGTGCGGCCTTCAGTAAGGTCAGATTTTACTTTTTTCTGTTGGGCCTTGCTCAGGGTTGAATTCAAAAAGTGGGCTATATTGTCCCTTGTACTATAGCCGCGGATAAGGTCAACCTGGTTTTTCATAAGGGCAATAAGAGGCGAAACAATGATTGCAACCCCATCACAAAGCAAAGCGGGCAACTGGTAGCACAGTGATTTTCCGCCCCCTGTAGGCATAATAACGAATGTATCCTTTCCTTCAAGGATACTCTTAATGATTTTTTCCTGCTCACCTTTAAAGGTGTCAAAGCCAAAATATTGCAGCAGTTCTTTTTTCAGATTTAGTTTTGTATTACTAACAGCTTCCATACACGTTTTTTAACTAAAATTTATTCTCAATCTTTTGCGAGCCTGTTTGCCAGGAGAGCGTTTTTTAAAAGTAAGCGAATTTACGACTTTAAGGTAAATAAAATACAGCTAAGTTGCAAGGGTTTTGTTATAAAATAAATTTAATAATGGGTAATATTCAAAGGCTTTGTGGTATATTTAAATATAATTCATAATCACATTTCAAACGGTTCCTTTTTTGTGCGTTTCCGGTAATTTTTTTTCAGGTTGTTTCGTAGAATGGAAAAATGGCTTAACTTTGCAGCCCCTCAACGAGAAATTATCGCCGGTGAACGAAAACAAGGCGATAATACCAAAAAATGCGGCGATGGCGAAACTGGTAGACGCACTACTTTGAGGTGGTAGCGCCTGTAACGGGCATGAGAGTTCGAATCTCTTTTGCCGCACTTAAAATTGTAATTGCCTGTAAGGTTAATACTTACGGGCAATTATTTTTTTTTGAATGGACAACTGGAAGATTGCAGAAGAAGGTAGTGTTCGATTTATCACTTTCTTAAATAACTCGCTGCATGCTCTAACTCTGGAAATAATGTACTTTCATTAATTGACAGAGAATTAAGTGAAGTTTGGATATCCTTTTTGGCAGTCTCATCTATTATTAGCTCTGCGACCACTACTGATGGTGGAAGGACCGCTGGATTCTTTTTTGTACTCAAATCCTTTATTCCGAAGATTAGAAATGCCCCACTCTGGCGCACAATTCTATTGTTATTTAGTTTGACTTTTACTGGAAATACTTTAACAATGTCTTTTTGATTTTCAGTTTCAAAATCTGGACTGTAATAAGATTTCTCCTCATGGATTTCGTGAATCAAATTGCCGAACCCGCCTTTAAAATCGGTTTTGTCAAGCCTGAGTTTTGCAACATTTGAAATGAGGCTTATTGAGTCGCTGTCGTAATATTTAATCTCATCTTTCTTTATCTTAAGAACGTAAACTTTACCATCAGTTTTTATGCCACTATATTGCCTTGTTGCAAAGTATAATGCTACTAATGGATTGCTTGTAATGTCCAATAATCTAGTCGGCAAACTATAATGCTGCATTTTAACTAATTTTTCCAAAGTAGTTCGATCATCTTTAAATTCGTCTGGACTCCTTATTATCATCTCTCGAAAATTGGTGTCTTCATCAAGAATATGATTATCCCTATAAATACCTGGTATTAAATTGTATTTCCAGTCATGCGTAGAGCAGCCTCGATAAAAATATACATAATCCGTATCTGACGATTCGAGCGGCTTTTTGAGTTCGGTTATAAATTGTTCAAGCGAAAATAAACTAAAGCTCATGTATCATCATTTTATTATACCCGTTAAATCCGCACCAAAATGATTTCTATTAAATCTTCTTAATTGTAAACCGTCAAATTCTCGTTGAAGTCGATCCAAAGTATTTTCTCTCTCATTAATCAGTTCTTGAAGCGTGCGCTGTTCTATATCACTCAATTCGTATTCCGTTTCTGGGTTTACCTCAATCGCTTTCCTTTTTTTATAAAAGTTAAACCATTGGTCATAAGCGGTGAAGTAGTCGTTTAGTAACTTAATAATACTATAAGCCTCTGTATTGTGCAGATTGTCAATTTCATTTTTAAGCTCGTCATTGGATTTAAATTCCCAATCACGAATGTTAAAATATCTGGCTATATTTTTTAAAGCCACATTTCTAGCGTTCTCTCTATCAATCTCTGAAATAAATATTTTCATTTTTCAGCACATTTTATTTTTTAGTCAAAAAGATTACTTAATAGTCTTCAAATTAATTCATACTTAGAGTTTTTTGATATTCGCAATGGCAACCCAACAAAGTTAGGACATATGCCGAATAAATTCTTCAATCGCACTCAAATCCTCAATAAAGAAATTCGAACTTTGACAATTTTGCCGCACAGAAGGAAAGAGCGAAAGAAACAAAGCGAAGAGCGATGTGGCTTTCGCTCTTTTTGATTTTAAAAATTTGAGAAGCTATTTATATTTGATCGGAATGGGATATTTTTATAGATGCCTTTCTATTGAAGTCAATTATATTTTTAAAACGAGTTCATTTTCGGGCTACAGTTAGAAAAGCCTTTCCTAAGTAATCAATCAGGTCACTTGCTGTTAAAGCCTCCTGCGAAATTTCTTTAGCCGCAATGTCTCCGGCAAGCCCATGAAGGTAAACGCCTGCCATTGCAGCTTCAAGTGGCTGGTAACCCTGGGCCAGCAAGCCTGTAATAATACCTGTCAGCACATCTCCCGAGCCGCCTTTTGCCATGCCGGCATTACCGGTCATGTTATACCAGCATTCACCCTCAGTGGTTATAACTGCAGTATGGTGGCCTTTGAGCACAATATTAATATTGTAGCGCATGGCCTGTATCCTGGCATGGTCCAGTTGAATCATGCTGTTGGTATTTTCTCCAAACAGCCTTGAAAATTCCTTTGGGTGAGGGGTAATAATGGATCCTTTAGGCAGGTCGGCAAGCAATTCGGGCTGCCGGGCTACCAGATTTAGGGCGTCAGCGTCAACCACCAAGGGGGCTTTACATGCTTTTATAAAGGCAGCCAGAGCAGCAGCGCTTCTGGTATCTGTTCCCAGGCCGGGACCTATACCAATGGCACTCCTTGCTTCCCAGCCTTCTATAGCCTCAATTACCTGTTCGCCGCTTGTCTGGCACATAGCCTCAGGCACCGCAGTCTGAAGTATGGAGTAGCCGCAGGCAGGCGATAAAACTGTAACCAGGCCAGCGCCAGAGCGCAGGCAAGCCCTTGCACACATCACCATAGCCCCCATTTTTCCATAACTGCCACCGGCAAGCAGGGCGCTGCCAAAGGTGCCCTTATTCCCAAAAGCATCCCTTGGCTTGTATATTGCAGCAATTTCTTCTTCTCCTATAGTTTTATATTGGGAATGAGTGCCATTGATAAAGGTTTTGTCGAGGCCAATATCCAGGATATGAATATTGCCGGCAAACCGGCCAGATTCGGGGTGAAGGAAGCTGCGTTTGTAAAACTGGAAACTCAGGGTATCCTCAACTTTCAGAATTGCAGCATCCTTATCAGGGATTAAGTCTGCGGGCAGTCCGCTGGGTATATCTATGGCTATCTTTTTATTTGGAAACTGGTTGATGTGTTCTATAAAAGCAGCTATCCATCCGCCTGTAGGGCGGCTCAGTCCGGTTCCCAGAATGGCGTCAATAATTACAATATTGGCGGGTATATCCGTAATAAAGGTATCGGGCTGCACTATTCCTGCAAGGTCCTTATCAATTCCCTGAAGCCTGTGTAAGTTGGCAAGACAGTCGGGAGATAAATCTTTACTGAATTTCAACAAAAAAGCCTTTACTCCATAACCCCGTTGGTGCAGCATCCTGGTGACCACAAGTCCATCGCCCCCATTGTTTCCGGTGCCACAGAGGGTCACAAACAGGGTTTCCCTGGGGAGGTGGTCTTCTATCCATTCCACACATTTGCCTGCTGCTCTTTCCATCAGGTCAAGCGAATGGATGCCAGATGCGTGAATTGTATATGCATCGCAGGCCCTGATCTGTGAAGCGGTGAATATTTTCATAGGGTCAAAATTAAGCATTTCTGTTGGTCTATTTATGATATGAATAAATGAACCGGGGGAAGAAGGTTTTGTGGCTTCACAATTCTTGAAAAATTAAATGCACAAACAAATTGACAATCAAATGCCATATTTAATTGATATTCAATAAGTCATCGGCTTTTTCAGATTTTGTCAGAAAAGACCCCCAAAAAGAACGAATGAAAAACGCTGTTATACTTAACTGAAAATTAAAGAAAAATTTGGGTATAAGGATATTAAGGTGTATAATTGCATAGCCGGTTAATATTTCGGCGGAATATAAATTGCCACAGGGGCAAAAACAATTACTACAAAAAAAATAAAATGAAAAAGTTCTTATCAATACTTTTGGCGGCCTTTTTTACAAATGGCATGTCATATGCCCAGACCCAGCAGCGCCCGGAAAAATGCGGGATGCAGCAAATGCACCAGGCCATGATTGCAAAAGATCCCTCCTGGGCCCAGAAGTTAAACGCACAAAGGGCCTCATTACAGGCTGTAGCTGATTACTACATCAAATACAAGTCTGAATCTGCTGATGAAAAAACAGCTACTACCATTTCCGCTATTCCAATTATATTTCATATAGTAGTTGATTCCGCCCAATTCTTGGATATGGGGGGGACTACAGGAATTATTAAGCGCTGCGATTCCCAGATTGCCGTACTCAATCATGATTATAACAAACAGAACAGTGATTCCACTTCTATTCCGTCATCCTGGAAATCGCTATATGGCAACGTAGGCGTTCATTTCGGGCTGGCGCGCAAAGACCCGAGCGGCAATTGTTCCCCTGGATATGAGGTGAAAATAATAGCAGGTACCACTACAACCGATGCCGGATTTTCTAATGAGGGCAGCGCTTTTCCTGAGGCTAAAACAGCCTCAACAGGACTTGCTGCATGGGATGTAACCAAATATTACAATGTATGGTGCATCAATTTTACCGGAGGCGCGTCTGGTCTTCTGGGCCTTACTGTTCCATTAAGTTCAACCGGCGGTTTTGGCGGATATCCGGTTAATGAGGAAGGCGTTTGTATGTTATACAATACCCTGGGTTCTACTGGCCCGACCGGGGTAGCCCCGGCAGGTACAGGTAGCTGGCCTTTCCCATATAACCTTGGCCGCACACTCTCGCATGAAACAGGTCATTTCCTTGAAATATGGCACCCGTGGGGTGATGATGGAGGGCAATGTCCAACCTGGTCTTCATCAGCTACTATCTCAGGTTCAGGGCTTGTTGCCGGGGAAGATAATGGTATAACCTGTACTTCTGGAATTGGTTATGATGATGGATTATCTGATACGCCACCTGAATCGGATGCGGTTTATGGAAATCCAACCTATACTATTACAGGAGGAACCACCCCTGATTGCTGCCAGATGCACGGAACAGTAAACACCCAACCCATAGGAATTGCCTGCCTCAGCTATATGGACTATACCGATGACGATGCCATGCATATGTTTACCACCATGCAGGCAGCCGCAATGGCATCTATGGTGCTTGTTCCATTGGGTACTGCTACAGGCGCTACAGGTTCTGGAACTGTTGGTGAAAATTATAACCTTACGCAGAACCCATCCCTGCTTGTACCCTGTGGTACTACCGGCGTTGAACCTTCCCCAACTGAAATTAACAGTAGCCTGAGCATTTATCCTAACCCCACAAGCGGGGAACTGATTGTTACCGTAAATTCAGCAACCGAAACCCTCAACCAGATAGTTGTAATCAATATGGTAGGGCAGGAAGTAATGACAGTAAAGGGTCAGGCTAAAGATTATAATACTTTAGACTTGTCAGGAATGAGCAAGGGCATTTATTTTGTAAAATGCAATTTTGCTTCAGGATCCGTGATCAGGAAAATAATGCTCCAGTAAAGGGCAATATTTAATAAATAAATCATCTCATTTAGCATGCAGGCCTTTTTAAAGCCGGCATGCTTTTTTTATGGGAGGGATAATGTTAGTGTGGGTCTTTAAGTTATTATTAGGAACCGGTTCTGCGAAACTTACGTAAATAGCTCAAAATTATCTGTATGTGCATTAAAAAATTAGCTTCACTGCTGTTAGTGATTTTCTGTTTTTCCCTGGCCTCTGAAGGTAAGGTTGTGCCGGCGACTGAAAATGGTTTTGCCCTGGTAGAATTGTTTACCTCAGAAGGTTGTTCCAGTTGCCCGGCTGCTGAGGAAGTACTTGCCGGTTTGCATAGAGAATACCCTTTTAATGTTTACCTGCTTGAATTTCATGTAGATTACTGGAACTACCTTGGCTGGCAGGATGTATTCAGCGCCCATGAGTTTACGGCAAGGCAGCAGGATTATGCCCGGTTTTTCCACCTGAATTCAACCTATACCCCCCAGGCTATAATCAATGGTAAAAATGAACTGGTGGGCTCTGATAAAGAAAAAATGCGCAGGTTGGTCACTCAAAATCTTGAGGGAAAACAGGGAGCAAAAATTGAATTGAGTGCAACCATCAGGAACGGAAGTGTTTTGATAAAGTACAAAACAGATCAAACCACAAACCAATCCATAAACCTGGCGCTGGTACAAAATAACGCCCTTACCAATGTGAAAAGTGGCGAAAACTCCGGCCGGAAATTGCCACACATGAATGTGGTAAGGGTTTTTAAAACTATTGATTTGAGCAAGAATGAAGGGGAAATCAGTATGTCATTGCCAGCAAACTTTTCCTTATCAGGGTATTCCGCAATTGCCTATACCCAGGATAAGGCAAGCCTAAGAATAACCGGGGCCGCAAGCACGGGTATCAATGGTTGAAAAAGGAATACCGGGTATTATGACAAAAATAGACGGAATTCCCATCATTTCCTTCCTGCCTGAAAGTACCAAAGAGTGGGGGACGGTTAAAGTCCGCCAGGGCGGACTTCAACAAGGGAGAATGGTTATATAACTTAATGACAAATAGGTTGGTATGGCGCTTTTTATTTCCATTATTAATCGAACTTAAACATTACAGGCAAATACATTTCTGTATTCACTTTTGCGCCATTCACTATTCCAGGTTCAAACCTGGGCATTTTTTTAAATACACGGAGCGCTTCTGTTGATAAGGAAGTATCAGGCGACTTTTTGATTACCGGGTTTATCACTTCGCCATCTTTAGTAACGACAAACTGCACGATAACCTTGCCTGATATCTTATGGTCACGGGCAAATTGAGGATATTTCAATTCCTTAGCAAGGAAATCATTGATGCCAGCAAGTTTGGGCCACTGATCCGGCTTTTTAAATACGGAATCATTAGCGGTTGTACTATTTTCTGCAATCACAGTTTTCCCGGCATCGCTGCCCGGCGCCGACGTTTTTTTACTACAACTTTGAATGCCGCCAGCTATAGCAAGCATAAGGCATAAGGAGGCCGAAACCTGTAAGACGGCTTTGAGGGGAGAGGCCGTGTCCTTTTTTTGCAACATCATAATTCTGCGTTTTATGGGGTGAATAATAAATAAATGCATAACTGGTAGTGAGTGGGTATTGAATACAGCGCCAAGTAACAAACTGGTATAGCCCTCCTTATCTGTATCGGTCTGTGCATCGGCCTGGAACTCATGCACCTGCATGATCTCTTTTTTTATAGCTACAAGTAAAATATTGGGCCAGAATGCGGCCTGCACCAGGTTAAGGAACAAGATATCCCAGGTATGGCGCAGCCTGCCATGGGCCTGTTCATGAATGAGAATAGTTTCATTTACTTCGCTACCTGGGAAAAACAGGAACTTCCCGAAACTTCCGGGTCCGAAACCCGATTCTTTTATCAGGGTATAACCATTTAAATCCACTTTGGGGCTGCTATTTACCAGCCGCCATAACTGCCAACCGCTCCATAATTGCCTGCCCAGGAAAAAAAGGGTTATTAACCCGTAAACTATCCATAAAAGTGGCAGAAAGCCTGCTTGTATTGATGAGGTTTTACCGGCGCTGATGGTAATGGCAGGCAAATTGATACGGATAGGCGATACATGTTGTATCTGCCTTTGCAGCATGTCGGGCAGGCTTATCAAGGGTAGAACCAGTGGCAGCGCTGCACAGCACAACAAATAGGCCCTGCTAAGCCCATACAAGGACTTATTGCGCAGGAACAATACATAAACCAACAGCATTGCCGCGGTATATAGGGTGGTTTGGATGAGGTATAGCATAAAAGATTATTTTTTGTGTTCTGTTTTTCTTAAATCATTCAGAATGCTTTCCAGTTCCTCAATGGTGATGTCTTTTTCTTTGGCAAAAAAGGAGAGCATATTGGCATAGGAACCTTCAAAGTACCCCTTTAAAAACTGTTTCATTGTCTTTTTAGTATATTCGTCTTTATTAACCACCGGAAAATACCTGTTCGATTTCCCGAAAGATTCGTGACCTGCAAACCCCTTGTCTTCCAGTATTTTTATAATGGTGCTAACCGTATTATAATGGGGTTTAGGCTCCGGTAACTCATCTACAATGTCTTTTACAAACGCTTTTTCCAGCTTCCACAATACCTGCATCAATTCTTCTTCCGCCTTAGTAAGTGGCTTAAATGTTGTCTTCATAAACTTTTGTAACTAAATTTTTAGTAAAACTACTAAGGTTTTAGTTTATAAACTAATTTTTTAGTAGTTTTTTTGAAATTTTTTTTTGGCAGGCATTTTAGGAACACCTGTCCTTTTTCCCTCCATCCATTGAATTGCCCGCATTAAACGGTAATTTTGCATAAAAACTGAAACATGACGCTTGTCAACCAGGTAAAATTGGCTGCCGCAGCCGCGCTCAAGGAATTGTACCCTACCGTTCCCACCGATATTTCAATGATTGGGGTAAACCAGACCAAGCCCGAATTTAAGGGGGACTATACCATCGTACTCTTCCCTTTCCTAAAACTGCTGAGGCAGCGCCCTGATGCCCTTGGAAAACAATTGGGAGATTACCTGCTTGCCAATACCGGTATGTTCTCAGATTATGCCATTGTGAGCGGTTTCCTCAACCTGAGTATAAAAGACGAATACTGGGTTTCTTTCCTGAAAAACAACATTTCTGATAGCCATTATGGTGAAAAGCCGCAAACCGGCCGCCGGGTAATGGTGGAATATTCTTCGCCCAATACCAATAAGCCCCTCCATTTCGGCCATCTCCGGAATATTTTTCTGGGCGCCGCCATGTCTGAAATACTCAAGGCAACCGGCAACGAAGTGATTAAAGCCAACCTTATCAACGACCGGGGTATCCATATCTGCAAATCTATGATTGCATGGCAGCGCTATGCCAATGGCGCAACCCCTGAAAGCACGGGCCTAAAAGGAGACCACCTGGTAGGGGAGTATTATGTGAGGTTTAATGATGCTTATAAAAAGGAAGTTGCTAAACTGATTGCAGAAGGCAATAGTGAAAAAAACGCTGAAAAAGAAGCGCCCATAATGATTGATGCCCAGGAACTCCTGCGCAAGTGGGAAGCTGGCGACCTGGAAGTGCGCAGGTTATGGCAAACCATGAATGGCTGGGTGTATGAGGGTTTTGATGAAACCTATAAACGTCTCGGAATTACGTTTGAGAAAGTGTATTATGAGAGCGATACCTACCTGCTGGGTAAGGAAATAGTGGCTGATGGACTGAGAAAAGGCGTGCTCTTCCGCAAGGAGGATGGGTCGGTATGGGTGGACCTGAAGGCGGATGGGCTGGACGAAAAACTGCTGCTTCGCGGCGATGGCACATCGGTATATATGACCCAAGACCTGGGCACCGCCAAACTGAAATATGACGATTTCAATATTGACCAGTCGGTATATGTGATAGCCGATGAACAGAACTACCACATACAAGTACTAAAACTCATCCTTAAAAAGCTGGAGGAGCCATGCGCCGATGGCATTTACCACCTCAGTTATGGCATGGTGGAACTGCCAAGTGGCCGTATGAAAAGCCGAGAAGGTACTGTTGTGGACGCGGATGATATGACCAATGAAATGGTAAGGCTGGCACAGGAACAAACTGAACAAAGCGGAAAAACCGAAGGCTTCCAACCCGGTGAACTTGGGAAACTGTATGAAACCATAGGCCTTGGTGCGCTTAAATTTTACCTGTTGCGTGTGGACCCGCGGAAGAAAATGATCTTTGACCCCAAAGAGTCCATTGACCTGCATGGGTTTACGGCTACCTTTATACAATATGCCCATGCCCGAATCTGCTCTATATTAAGAAAAGAAAATATTTCTCTGGCTCCAGTGGCAAGCCCATTCCCGGAATTTGAGCAGGCCACAGAACTACTACCTCTGGAAAAAGAAATGATACTGGCCCTGGAACAATATGCCTCCATACTTTCAGACGCGGCTGATGAATTTAATCCATCATCCGTATGCAATTACAGTTTCCATCTGGCGCAGTTGTTCAATACTTTTTACGATGCCCATAGTATATCAAAAGCTGAAACTGAAGAAAAAAAGAAACTCCGAATCCTCATTATTATTATGACGGCATCTGTTCTGCGACATGCCATGAACCTGATGGGGATTAGGTTGCCTGAGAAAATGTAAAATTCTTTTCTTCTCCAAATATAAGTTAATTCAGCGTTAAACTGTATATTGCCCTTTAATGTCGTTCTCAATGCATTAGTACATTTGTTACACGATGAAGAGAGTCTTTCCGGTTATAGTTGTTTTGATTACCTTATCGGTTGTAGGCATCCTGCTCATACAGATGTCTTGGATAAAAAATGCCATACAATTAAAACACGATGAGTTTCAGCGTAAGGTGGAAACTTCCCTGAAACAGTCGGCGGAATCTATTCAGAATCATTTTCTTGCTAAACAAAGCATCCAGTTTATTGACCCTGAATCTCGCAGGCACTTCCTCGAAACCCGGTTTAAAACCCAGGGATATTTTACCAAAGAAGAATTTCATAAAATCATTGATGGCGTTCTTTCTGACAATAATATCAGGCAGCCTTTTGAGTTTTGTATAGAAGACATTTTCAAGAATGGGATTTTTATGTCGGATGGGTTCAGGATGCAGGATATATCAAATGCGTCTTCCATAAGCCTCACCAGTGAAAATGCAGAACTGGGCCAGGAAACGCTATATATCATCATACCCGAGGATAAGAGTGTGATTATAAGGCAGATGTGGTATATAATCGCGGCATCCATTGTGTTTACCACCATTATCATTTTTGCTTTTGCCCTTACCGTTCGCACCCTGTTTAACCAGAAAAAACTTTCGGAAATAAAGAGCGACTTCATCAATAACATGACCCATGAGCTCAAGACGCCCCTGGCAACAATTTCACTGGCTATTGACGCACTCACCAACGAAAAAGTAATTCATGACGCTGACAAAATAAAGATTTACAGCAGCATGATCAAGGAGGAAAACAAGCGGATGAACAAGCAGGTAGAAAAAATTTTGCAGGCCGCCCGTCTTGAAAAAGAAGAAATAAAACTGAACCTACAGAAACTGGATACCCACCAGGTGATACAAAAAGTGGCCGATAACCTGGCCCTTCAGGTACTGGAGAAAAACGGTCAACTGGAACTGAAACTCAATGCCACCAACCACATCATTGAAGCAGATGAAGTACATTTTTCCAACATTATTTTCAACCTGCTTGATAATGCCATGAAGTATTCCACCAATGCCCCTCATATCATTCTCGAAACTCTGAATACAGGCAATGGGATGCTTTCCATAAAGGTAAAGGACAACGGCATAGGGATGGATAAGGAAACCATGTCGCGGATTTTCGAAAAATTCTACCGCGCCCATACCGGCAACCTGCATAATGTGAAGGGCTTCGGGCTGGGACTGAGCTATGTAAAAGCTATTGTTGACGCCCATGGCGGCAAGATACGTGTGGAGAGTATTCCAGGTAAGGGCAGCACTTTCACGCTGATTTTACCACCTGAATTCAAGCAATAACAAGAGGGGTAGTTTCCGGCTTAAATCAAATGCAATTTAATCGAGGTTACCCACAGCGATGGGCCAAGGCCGTATCCCAATAAAACACAGGGTGAAAAGTTAATCATGCTATTTTCGAAGAGGCGCCTGCCCTGAAATGATTTGCCTAAACTCCTGACTTTAGTTGGTATCTATAAATACACCATTAGATGTCCTGACTTTTTTCCCAATCCTTTGAATATCAGCACTGAAGTTCCGGCTTTCCAAAAACTCAAACCAGTTCAACGGATAGTTTTTGTCATTTACCGGCGCATTATAAAGGTACAAAAAATCGGCGCTTCCGGGGTAATAGATCCAGAACAAGGGTTCAGAGTAAGTTTTGCCATCAGAATTGGTTACATCAGTCATGGGTGCAATGCCCACAATCCTAACAAATATCTGATTGGTGGTTTTGACGTAAAGGGAATCTTCCTTTATCCTGTATTTGGTTACTTTTCCTGAAAGTGGAGCTGGAGAGTTGTTGATTAGTTCTTTAACTTCATTGGAAGTCAAAACAGTAGTAAAACGGTCATCTTTGGCAGAATAAGCTTTTATTTTTCTGTTTATTACTCCTTCCATAATAGCATCCATCAATGCAGTTTGTCCGTTTCCAGAAGGGCGGAAGAATACTTTGTTGGCAGGCGCTGATGCATCAATATTTTCCCATACCCTCACTTTTCTTTTGATACTGTCCTCAAGCAAGGAGGGCCATGGAAAAGAATGACCATCATAAATTTTGTAACCAAAATTATGCAATTCGGGCATGGGTGTGGCGCTTCCGGTTGTGGACTTTGGGGAATAATTTTGAGCGTCAGCATTCAATCCTGCAATTGAAAGGGCAACAGATAAAGCCAGGGAACAAAGTTGATTTGAAGCCATAATTGTTGGTTTTGAAAATGAAATTAATGATTTTTTTTGAAATTCGAACCGAACTGAAAAAAAATGGAATAAAAATCTTGAAAGGCTTATCTGAATGTTAGAAGAACAAATGCGTTAAGCTAAATTTTTATGCCATCATATTTGCTTGCCTCGTCCCTTACCACCATAGTTAAAAGTCCGCTGTGGCGGACTTTTAACGACCCCTTCTTGAAAAAAGGAGTAGAGTTCCATCATTTTAAGCTAAAAATGAAGTTTATTTTATTGAATCCTTAAATTGATTTAATTATGCTTCGACCAGTGGTTGACTAATTACTATTTACATAAGTCTAAAAAGGCTTGCGACTTATTTTTTCGACAAAATAAACTCAATAGTCTATTGTCGCATGTATTCCCCTGTCAATCAGTCCTTCTGCCTGGGGCAATAATTCATCGAAAGTGCCTTTTTTTACACCGCATTTACCATTGTGATGGATAATAAGGGCGCATTGTTCGGCCTGTAATAATTCATGACCGCAAATGTCTACCAGGGAGGCTATTACCCAATCGAAAGTATTGACATTATCATTCCACACAATCAGGTTGTGCAGTTTATCCGTTAAAACATCGGTATCAGTACTTTCTTCTGTTTGCCAATGAATTCCGGGGGCATGTGCTTTTTCAATGCTCATAATGCGAAATTAAATAAAAAATTGAAAACACAATGCAATTACCTGGAATTCGTTAATTGGATAACAGCGTAATTGGATATTAGGCTCATAGATAAAAATGCAACATTCAAAATTCCCCATTTCCCCAATCTCAAATACCCGAATTCCCAAATTGTCGAATTGTCGAATTGTCGAATTGTCAAATTGTCAAATTGTCGAATTGTCGAATTGTCGAATTGTCAAATTGTCTCATTAAGCCAAAATCGCCCTTTCTTTCCTTTCACCTATTTGTTGGCGCCACATAGCGTAATAAAGGCCTTTTTCAGCAATCAGAGTTGCATGAGTACCGGTTTCAATAATATTACCCTGTTCCAGCACAAAAATTCTGTCAGCGTGCATAATGGTGGAAAGCCGGTGGGCAATCATAATGGTAATGTGTTGCCGAAGGTCGGTTATATGCCTTATGGTTTGCGAAATTTCGTCTTCGGTAAGAGAGTCGAGCGCTGAGGTCGCTTCGTCAAAAATCATCAACCTGGGTTTGCGCAACAAGGCTCGGGCAATGGAAATACGTTGTCTTTCACCTCCTGAAAGTTTAAGCCCACCTTCACCAATCATGGTATCAAGCCCTTTTTCCGCACGTGAAAGCAGGTTTTGGCAGGCAGCCTTTTTGAGTACGGAATTGATGTCTTCTTCTGTTGCGGATGGATTTACAAACAGCAGGTTTTCCTTTATAGTGCCCGAAAAAAGCTGGGGGTCCTGGGTAACAAGGCCCATTTGCCTCCTTAGTTCTTCATAATCTATTTTGCCATCTTCAAGCCCGTTATAATAAATATGCCCCTTGTTGGGATGATAAAGACCTACAAGCAATTTAACAAGGGTGGTCTTTCCGCTGCCTGAAGGGCCCACGAAAGCCACGGTTTCACCTAATTTCACATCAAATGAAATGCCATCGAGCGCAGCCCTTGAAGAACTATTGTGCTTAAAAGTAACATTGCTGAATTCAACCTTTTCTATTCCGTTAATAGCCTCCGGATGCTCAGGGGTAAATTCAATAGGTTTTTTCAATAATTCAGTCATATTGTTGAGCGATGCCTCCGCTTCGCGATAGGAAAGTATTACATTGCCTATTTCCTGCATAGGGCCAAATATAAAGAAAGAATAAAAGGTAAGTGTAAGATACTGACCGGGGGTAAGGGTGCCTTTAAAAATAAAATAAAGCAGGCTCATTACAATTACCTGCTGCAAAAAGTTGACGAAAGTTCCCTGGATAAAAGAAATGGTACGGATACTGCGCACTTTTTTGAGTTCCAATTGCAATATCTTGATGGTAGTGGCATTTAGCCTACGGATTTCCTGGTGCGTAAGTCCCAGACTTTTTACCAATTCTATATTTCTGAGCGACTCTGTAGTGGAACCTGCTAAGGCATTGGTCTCCCTTACAATGTTTTTCTGTACGGTTTTAATTTTCTTGCTCAGGGCGCTGGTTAATATTCCTAATACCAAGGCGCCTCCTATATAAATAAGGGGCAGGAATGGGCTAAGTGTGATGGCATAAACTATAACAAATACAATACCAATAACTGTTGGCAGAAGCACATTGAAAAAAGAAGTAATGAATTTTTCGCAATCAGCCCTTACTTTTTGCAATATGGAGAGGGTCTGTCCGCTACTTTGGTCTTCAAAATCCTGGTAAGGCAGGCGCAGGGCATGCCGTAATCCATCGGTATATAATTGCGCACCATATTTCTGAATCACCACATTCACCACATAATCCTGAAAATTTTTGGCTATCCTAGAAACCATAGCAAAACCCATAATTGCGCCAATATATACCAGAGCCTGCATCACAAAATCATGCATATCCCTGGAAATAAGACCGGCTTTATCAACTGAATGGGGATGGTTTACAAACTTATCAAGTATTTTACCTGATACCATAGGGTTGAGTAAAGAAAAAACCTGGTTTATACCTGCCAGAATAATAGCCAGTAAAATCATGAGTTTATACCGGCTAAGGTATTGCATTAGAAGTTTCATATTTCGCAAAGGTAAATAGTAAGCATGTATATACCTTCGGTTGTTTATTGCGATTTATTATAGGGCTATAATTCCGCGAAAAGAATATTGATCAATGAGTTTATAATGCAAATAATTGACAATCATAGATTTGAAGGTTTTTTATCGAACCGTTCAAAAAAACATTGTGAAAAATTTATGTGCTATTTCCGGAGAGGTCCCGGCCAGGTGCGGTGGGAATTAAGGTTTATGTAATATATTTATTAAAATTGTTTAAACTGGTTAATTTGTTCGCTATGTATATGCCCAAAATATAAGTGTATTTTTATCCTGTGTTCTTGAATGGATACAATTTTTTTTCATAAACTAACCTAAAACCAACTTAATAAACTTCCGTAAAATCCCTCAATTATTAAGTTTTTGCCAAATTATTAGGTTCTCTATTGATATTTCCCACCTTTAAAACTAATTTTCCCGAAAATTAATTTTTATGTCAACTACCATAACACTTTCAGTAAAAGATGCCAACGATATGAATGCATATGTGGTTGTTCCTAAAGGGGAAGGCCCATTTCCGGCGGTTATTGTATTCCAGGAAGCTTTTGGCGTTAATCAGCATATCAGGGAAGTAACAGAACGTGTGGCCTCATTGGGTTATGTTGCCATCGCACCGGAATTATTCCACCGTACCGCGGCACCGGGTTGGGAAACCGGTTATGATGACTTTTCAAAAGTTATGCCCCACTTTCAGGCGCTTAATCCTGAGTTCCTGGCTAATGACGCCCGTGCTGCCTTCGACTGGTTGCAGACCCAGGAAAATGTAATTAAAGACAAAATAGGTTGCGTAGGTTTCTGTCTTGGTGGCAAGGTTTCCTTCATTGCCAACAGTGAACTGCCTCTTGCGGCGGCTGTATCTTATTACGGTGGTTCTACCCATACCCTTACCGACAGGGCTGCCACACTGCATGGCACGCACCTTTTCTTCTGGGGAGGAAAAGACACCCATATTACCGAAGAACACGTTCAGACTGTAATAGATGCGGTGAGAAAAGCGGGTAAAGACTATATTAATGTGGTAATATCTTATGCCAATCACGCTTTCCATTGCGATGCCCGGCCATCCTACAATAGAGAAGCCGCCAGCGAAGCCTGGGCTATGACCACGGCCTTTTTTAAGAACAAACTGGGTTAGTAAAAATCAAACCGGGCCTTCAAGAATAAAACGGCAGGTGAAAATTTCTTTTCATAGCCACTACTTTATGTAGGGAAAAGGCGGAATTTGCAAATGGCCCCGAAAGTATAATAATCCCTGGTGACTTGATTAATAAATATAAAATAATTAGATTATTTTCAATAGCTTGGGCTGCCTTTTGAAAAACCAGCTCAAGAGTTCCTTATTTAACCGAAAAGTTTTTTGGAATATTAAAGGGGTATTCCAGTGGTTCATCAAATTCGATTTTTTGGAATTCCATATCAAGCTCATAAGTGTCGGCGCCATTTTGAAGGTTCAATACCCTGGTCTTTGATATCCTTCGGTTATTGCTCAACTCATAATTGCTGTATTCGCTTTTTGCCGAAGGGCCATTGGGTTTCAGCGTATTCATTACCGCGCTGATCATATTACTGTCCGCCTTGCTATAAGTGATCTGCTGTATATATCCGGTATCTTCCACCCTTAACATCCAGGTATTAGGGCTGCTCTCCACCTTTTTTATTACGCCTTCCCTCAATGGTTCACCAGTTATCAGGTTCTGGAGGGATGAAAAGTCAACCTTTGAGGGCAGTACTTTTTCGGCATCAAGCAGCGATAATATGGTTACTTCCCGCTGAATGTAGTTGACCATAAAAAGACTGTCGCGGGTAACCAGTATTCTCACCCTGAATAGCCCTCCCAGCGCCCCCTGGGCGCTGATTTCGATCCAAATCACACTGTCTTTCCTCATCCTGAAATTGGCCGTAAAGTCAAAATTGTTGTCGGTACCTTCATAATGAACCTTGGCCCTGCCTGCAAACGTGCGGTAACTAAGCCGGTTTTTCCAGATCGGGTTTATTTCATTTATCCTTTCTTTAAAGAAGGCAGTGGAATCGGTTTTTACTACCGAAGAATCGGGAATAACTTTCAGCGTATCAAATTTTGTCCGGGCTGTAAAGAGCAATGCCGTATCGCTAAGGGGCTTTCCATTTTGGGCTGTAGCCGGCTGGGACACAATGTTTTGAGTATCAGCAATGGCAGTTGTATCTGGTTTCCCTGTTTTTTTGCCCCTTTTAGATTTAAGCAGGCTACATGAGGAAAAACAGAATGAAAAAACAACCAGGACTAAACCACCAATAATTTTATTCATAAAGTTTTTCTTCACTAATTTTTTTGTCAATGAATGGGTCATCGCTCCCTTTTTCTTTTGAAATTTTCCAGTTTTCCAGGGCTTTTCCCTTTTCGTTCAGTTTATAATAGATATTGCCCAGGTGGTCGTAAAGCGTGCCATCGGCCCTTGGCCCTGAAAGGAGGATCGCTTTTTCTATATATTCCTTAGCTTTGGGATAGTTTCCTTTTTTATACATGATCCAGCCATAGGTGTCCAGGAAGGTAGCCTGGTCGGGCATTAGTGTAAGCGACTTCTTCGACATTTTTTCAGCTTCATCCAGCTTCTTGCCGCGTTCTGAAAGGAAATAACTGTAATTGTTGAGTAGGGTAGCGTCATTAGGCGTTAGTTTCAGCGCATTCTCAAATGCCTGATCTGACAGGTCGTCCATTTTGGCTGAGTGGTAGATATTGCCCATCTCGCTATACATACCCCCAAGCATTTCGGTATCGCTTTCGGGCTGCATTTGAATGGCTTTTTTCATTGATTTGATAGCGGCAGGGTAATCATCCTTAAGGGAATGGCCTATTGCATTGAAATACCAGATAAACGCTTTTACCGGGAACATCCTTATGGCTTTTTCACTGTATCTGATCAGCGAGTCGGCTTCCTGCTTGCCCCTGAATTCGCCTAAGAGTTTTTCCCAGTGGCCATAATCAGAGGGTTTCAGGGCTACCGCTTTCTTCAAAGCAATCAGGGCGCTGTCGTGCATCCCGAAATATTGCTGCAGTTCCGCATAAAAAACCAGAACATCAGGGTCATCGGGATGCATTGCCACCAATTGGCGCGCCATTGGCAATCCCTGAACTTTGGCTGCGGAATCACTTTGCAGGCTGGGAATATAAGCTTTAAGAAAACCTATCTGCGATTCGGCATCGAGGTCTTTATTGAGCACTACTTTTTTTACATAAGTAAGGTAGGCTGCTGTATCGCCAATTTTATTATAGTGAAGCGCCATGCCTATCTGCACAAAGGCATCATCGGGAATTACCTTCTGCCCCCTTTCCAATACAGCTGTTGCCTTGTCTGGTTGTTTGTTATTGTCATAGATTTCGGCCAGGGTCTTGTACAATTGGCCGTTTCTGGGGTCGTTGGTTATCATTTGTTCCAGTATGGCTGCCGCCTTATCCGGTTGCTTCATTTCCAGGAATATCTGCACCTTGTGCATGAGTATTTCGTCATCGCTACCGGCTTGCACAAGCGCTTTGTCAAGGTAAGAAATAGCTTCGTTGTAATTCCTTGACCTTTCAAAATATTCGGCTGCCATCAGGGGGTACTGCTTGTCATCAGGTTCCTGGGTTGCAAGTTCGGTCATTATTTTGGCGGCGTCTTCATAATTGCCCCTGTCGGCAAGAATAGTGCCATATTCCTCTTTATACCATTTATTGTGGTCGTCCAGTTTTATGGCTTTTTTTATGTATTCCTCTGCTTTGTCGGCATTATGGTTACCATAGGCCAACCTTGATAATTCGTAATAAGTATCTGAAACTTCGGGCTGTTTCTGAGCAAATTTTTCAAAAAGAGTCCTTGCTTCGGCGGTATCACTGCGCATTTTCGCCCTTATGGCGTCATAAAATATGCCGTCGGCCTGGGTACGCCTGGCAATTTCAGATTCTTCAGTTGTATCTGCAGGTTCTTTTTGCCCATAAGCATTTGGTATTAAAGCCCAAACAAAAAGAAGAAATAATAAATGTCTTTGAAAGGTCAATTTCATAATTGCGTTGAAAAATCACCCAGGCTTAATTCCTTTGGTTTTTCTATGTAAGATACATTTTTTCCCAGCATAGAAGCGTTAATATGCGCATTTTTAACAACACTATGAGATTGTATGATACTATTGGTAATGCGGGAGTCATCTATTACCGTGCCTTTTTCAACAGAAACATGCGGACCTATAACCGAATACCTGATTACCACATCTTTACCGATGTAGCAGGGTTCAATAATCACCGAATGAATTATTTGGGCCGATTCATGGACAAGTTGTTCCTTGCCGTGTTTTATTTCGAGTATGCGCTGATTGGTATAAACCGTCGCGTCCTTATTACCGCAATCCAGCCATTCTTCCACCTGGCCGGTATAGAATTTCACCCCTATCTGCAGCATATGCTCCATAGCGTCGGTAATTTGGTATTCGCCTTTCAGCAGTATGTTCAGGTCTATGAGGCGCTGCAGTTCTTTTTTAAGCGCATCACCGTCTTTGAAATAATAAACACCAATGATGGCCAGGTCTGAAACGAATTCCTTGGGTTTTTCCACGAAGGCTTCAATTTCACCAGCCGCGTTCAACTTCACCACACCGAATGCGGTTGGGTCGTCCACCTTTTGGGTCCATATAATGGCGTCGAGAGAAGTGTCAATACTGAAGGTGGCTTTGAAAAGCGTATCGGCAAATGCTATGAAAACATTTCCGGTAAGGGTATCGCCAGCGCACAATATGGCATGGGCGGTGCCAAGGGGTGTTTCCTGGTAGCATATTTTACCTTTGGCTCCCAGTTTTTCAGCTACGCTGCAGAGATGGTTCTCGACCTCTTTCCCGAAAGAGGGTGCAATGATAAAGGCGATTTCATCCACTTTTTCATTGCAGGTAGCTATAATATCCTCTACCAGCCGCTGCACTATAGGCTTGCCGGCTATTGGCAGTAATGGTTTGGCAGTTGTAAGTGTGTGTGGCCTCATGCGTTTGCCCATGCCTGCCATTGGGATAATAATATTCATAAATTAAAAAGTCAAATTTAAAAATAAATATTGGGAGTAATTAAATGTTTCAATTTAACCCGTAAGGAAAACCGTTTCAAAAGGCAGTCCTAAATTTCAAAATAAAATTTACTGGCAAAAATCAACGGTTGCCGGAATGACCGAAACCGCCTGAACTTCTTACCGTGTCTTCCAGTTCTTCCACAAGGGCCCAGTCAGCCTGTTCATATTTCGAAATAATCATTTGTGCAATCCTGTCGCCATCATTGATCACTTGTGCTTCCTGACCCAGGTTTATCATCGCTATTTTTATCTCACCCCTGTAATCGCTGTCAATAGTGCCAGGGGCATTGACAACAGTAAGGCCTTTGTTGATGGCAAGGCCGCTACGGGGTCTTATCTGGGCTTCATAACCCAGGGGTAAGGCAATATATAAACCCGTGGGTATGAGCGTACGGGCCATGGGCTGCAAGGTAAAAGGCTCTGAGAGCCAGGCTTTTAAGTCCATTCCGCTGGAACCGGCCGTTTGGTAAGCTGGCAGATTGTGGGGCGATTTATTGATTACCTGAACCGGGATTTTCATATCAGGGCGCAAAGGTAAGGAGCTGAAGTTAAATATTCAGAAAAGCGGAGCGTATTTTTAAGTGGTAGGGAAATTTAATAAGGTAAGCTGGCGATACTGCTCATTCAGATTTTAAATCCGAAAGCATATGTATGGGGATTTTAATTCCCGGAACAGGTAATCATACACTTTTATAAATTAGCTGCGTAGATTTGAGGGATTGAAATCCTCATCCTTTTTGGATTGGGATTAAAAATTCCGAACAGCGGATAGTCATGAAAATTAAACAGACTCAAAATTGGCCAACAGGCCTGTGCTTATGCTATTATTATTGCTTATCCTTTCTTTATTGGAAATATTCTTAGTCACTTCTTTACAGAATTTCGCAGGCCCCTACCTCTCACCACTTTTGTTATTAATAGTTTCATTGTCGATTAGTTTCCTGTATTTACGGATTAGAAATATTTCGGATAATGGAATTCAGGCAAATAAAGAAAGAACTAAAAACGTTACTAAAATTCTTCAGATTGTTATTTTTTGTTTGTCATCCTGGCTAATTTACCTTCACCTTGTAAAACTTTTCGTTTCAAACCCAATACTTGATAAAACATTTAACTCGGACATAATTCCACAAATTAAATTTCTTGTAAAAAGATACCTCCATGGCGAGCAGCCTTATTATACAATAAAATTCAATAACTATGAGCTTTATCCCACCTACCTGCCCTTTCAATGGGCGCCTTACTTATTGGCAGAATGTCTCCAAACAGATTATCGCTGGGTACCTTCATTTGCATTTTGGTTTGTTTCTCTCTATTTTTTCATTAAGAATACTTTAATTGAAAGAGGCAATAAAAATTTGATACTCCAATTAATTATCCCGATATGGCCTTTAATAGTTTGGGGTTTATTTATAAAAAATGACAACGATCTTGTTATTTATTCTGTTGAGGCTTTAATAGCTGCCTTTTATTTGTTTGTTTCAGAAAGTATATTTCAGAAATATATTTTTCAACTGGCGATTGGAATAGCCATTTGTTTATTTTCACGATACAGCCTGATTTTTTGGGCGCCACTTTGTATTTTGAGTTATTTTATAAAGGGCGAAAAGAAGAAAGCGGTAATTGTCATTTTTACATTGGCTTTATTCTTTATTATTTTTTACTGGTTCCCGTTTTTGCGAAAAGACCCTCTCATTTTCCTTAAAGGTTATGCCTATCATACGAATGCGGCATATTATGAGTGGCAAGGGGATATAGAACATCATGCCGGGGCAGTCTATTTATTCAATGGTTTGGGTTTTACTGCCTGGGCTATGAAGTTAATCCCTGGAAGCTTGTATCATATTCTTAATACCTACCGTTTTATTCATATTTTGTTGTGCGTACTAATCATAATTACCCTTTTGTTTTATTTGATTAGAATGAGAAAAACAATTAACCTTCAAGTGTTTTTGCTTTTCTCATTCAAAATTTATTTGTCGGTCTTTTATGCATTTATCCAGATTCCTTACAAATATCTATATATAGTTCCGGTAATCGTAAGCGCTTCCCTTTTGATTGATGCTTTAAACAAAAAGAACAACTATTCAATTTCAATTTAAAAATAATTCTATTGTTTCTGAAGGGATTTTATTTTAATCCGTCATTATTATAGGAATAACAGGATGGCAAAAGAATAGTTTTCAGGGGGGCAATTTTCAAAACCCATTTAAACTCAATTAGAGTTACTATGTTCCAATTTCCTGCTGGCATCAATCAATTTAAAAATAACACCATCTACAACTACGTAAATACAATCTTCGTCGAATGCGATCACGTCAGTCATTTTATGGGCAATTCCGTTTTGTGCCGGTTTAGTATATGATGAAATAGTAATCTCGAAAACGCTATCTGTCAGAATACCCAACTTTTGCTTGTTGCAATCGAAATTATCTTTGGCATATATTTCTGCATTTACCTTTTTTATCGAATACTTTGGATTAAATAAAACGCCATAATACATGTTAATGCTATCTTTTGTAAAACATATCCGCTGTTTTGAATAACGTTTTATATCTTCTTCTTCCAAGCCATAAATGGCCGAGTATTCATGGCCTATCACCCGCCAGCATGCGTTTAGTGTTTTTATGATCTTTGTTGAATCAACATCCTGCGCGGTGCAGGCGCTATGCCGGGACATGACAAACAATATTGTCAGAATAGTCAAGTATCTTTTCATCATTTTCTTATTTTAAGTATCTGTAATTTCCTTTCAGGTTGGTAATCAGCATATTTCTTCACGCCCATTTCATCCTTGCGTCTTTTCATAAGGCCCTTTGTTACACCGGGGGCTTTGGAATGCACAAACCTATTCCAGTCGGCCTGCAGCTTTTCAGTTTCTTCCAGATTGTTTATGTCGTTTACAATACTGGTAGCTTTCGAAAACCCTCCCAGGTTGTAAGCAAGCATGGTTAGTGCGTCAAATTCGGTTTGTGTCACCTGAACATTGATATATCGTTTCACCTGGTCTTCATAAGCAGGTACTTTAAGCCTTATGATGCTATCCGCTTCCTCAATTGTCACCCCATTTTCCCATTTATTCCCTGCAGCATAAGGCACAAAAAAACCAAATCCTATGGTGAATCCGCCGTCATTGAGCGAGTATAATTCAGGCGAAAAACCCTCCAGTTTTTCAAGCAGGCTATACCCCTCAGGCGAAAGATGCAATTCTCCGACAGGCATTTTCCTGTCATCAACTATGCGTATGATGACGGTATCCATTTTGCCAGCATGAAAATTTGCAATAGGTAATGATACAGCGGATAAAAGTGGAAGGTCCTCAAGCATTAGCGGTACCCGTGGAAAGGGTAGTATGGAAACAGGTTTCCTATTTTCAATAATAATAGCTCCTGTTTTTATATTGACAAGTGGCTGCAAGGTTAGGAATTGCATGGTATCCTCAATAACCGGATGGGGTATTGGCGGAAGTTGTTTTATTCTTACATCAGCCACAACAATTTCCCCGGTCTTTATCCTTACAAGGGGTAGCGGTGGAAGCGAAGCTATGGTATCCTCAGCAACGGGGGGAGGGAGTGGCGGAACAATTACCATGTTAAGGCTCCCTGCAATAACGCGCTCTGTATTTATCCTTACCATGGGTAGGGGTGGTAGTACCGAAATCGTATCTTCAGCTACCGCAGGGGGAAGCGGTGGTATTTTTGATATACTCACGGTACCTATAACCATGGCGCCAGTTTTTAACATTGCAAGGGGTAGTGGCGGAAGGTTGGCAATTGTATCTTCCGGAACCAGTGGGGGAAGTGCAGGAACAATTACTGTACTCATAAGGCCTGTAACAATCTCATTTATTTTTATTTCGGCAATAGGACTGGGCGAAATTGCTCTTACAGCCCTAGGTACATGAAGCCGAACCACTATATTTACATATTCACCCGAATCCATAACCTCTAAATACGCTACATGAGTACCGGGATTATTCATAGATAATGTGGAAATGGTATGTAAATTACTTACTGTCGCATTTTTAATTGAGTCAACAACCTCCTTTGGCAGTGTTTGGCTAAACAAAAAAACAGGAGAAAAGACCATCAACAGGAGCAACCGTATCATATAATAACTACAAAAGCAATTTAAGCGAAGATGACGCTAAAAATAGTAAAATAGCTGTATATTTAAGGCAGGTTAAAGTTTTTTTTATTTTCCAAAATATTTTGGCCTGTTAAAGAAATTACCGGTACTACTTCAAGATTAAATTATTTCACCTTTTATAAATAGGATACCATGTAGAATAGCGCCTATGTTATGTGGGTTTATCAAATGTAATTCCGGCAATTTTTTACTTTTTTGCTTTGCCAAACTGCTGGTATGTAAACTTAAAAATTCTTCGATTTATTTTTCATTGTTCCTAACTTTGATTCTAATAAACATAAATAATGTTTCAGCCAGAAATAGAGACCATGCCCATTGCCCGGTTGCGGCAATTACAAAGTGAACGACTGAAAGAACAGGTAGCCTATGCTTATAACCGTGTGCCATTTTATAAGCAAATTTTAGACGAGCATGGTATAAATCCTGGAACAATTAAAGGAATTCAGGACATCCACCGATTGCCTTTTACTAAAAAATCGGACTTGCTGCACAATTATCCCTTCGGATTATGTGCTGTGCCCAAAAATGAACTGGCTCGTATTCATTGTTCAAGCGGATCTACGGGGAAGCCTACCGTGGTTACCTATACAGCCGGGGACCTTTCTGTTTTCAGCGATACCGTTGCACGGTCTTTGGCTGCTGCAGGTTGCAAACCGGGGATGACCATACAAAATGCCTATGGTTACGGTTTATTCACAGGTGGCCTGGGTTTGCATTATGGGGCTGAAAAATTGGGTCTGACAGTGATACCTATCTCTGGCGGCGTTACCGACAGGCAACTGGTTTTGCTGGTAGATTTTCAGCCTGAAGTGATTTGTTGTACGCCCTCTTATGCTCAAACCCTGGCTGAAGAAATGATCAAAAGGAAGATAGATCCCGGAGCCATTAACCTGAAGTATGCCGTTCTGGGGGCTGAGCCCTGGACAGAAGCCGTGAGGGGGGAAGTAGAAAAAGGCTTACATGTAGTGGCAACAAATATTTACGGACTGAGTGAAATCATGGGTCCTGGAATATCGCAGGAAGACTTTGAAGAGAAAGGTACAGGAAGTTATATATGGGAGGACCATTATTTCCCGGAAATAGTGGATAAAGATACCGGGCTACCGGTAGCAGAGGGTGAGTATGGCGTATTGGTTTTTACAACACTTACCAAGAAAGCAATGCCCATGTTGCGATATTGGACCAACGATATTACCAATATTTATTATGATAAATCTGGGAAGCGGACTCATATCAAAATGGGGCCTATCAGAGGCCGGTCAGACGATATGTTGATTATTCGCGGGGTAAACCTTTTTCATACCCAGGTGGAGGCGGTTTTGGCTGATTTACCAGGCCTTAGCGCCAATTACCAACTGGTAGTTTACCATGAGCGCACTATGGATAGCGTAGAGGTGAAAGTGGAAATATCTGAACAAACCACCCAACAGCTCCCAGGCGCTGTTTTTGAAGATTACAATAACCACGAAATTTTAATGGGACTGCATCATCAGCTGAGTAAAAAGATAAAGGACAATATTGGGCTGACTATGAAGGTATCCTTAATGAACCTGAACCAGATTCCACGCAGCGAAGGAGGCAAGTTGAAACGAATACTTGACCTGAGACAAACTAAATGAACTTTCGGTGTTTTAACAGCATGCAGCATCTAAGCAAGTACGTAAAACTTACCTTATCGCAGTTGCCTGAAGACAGGTATGAAAAAAGGTCAATGATCATCACCTCTTAGTTGCCGGTGCCGAGGTGGTATGAACACATCAATGCCCCCACTCTTGCAGATGGCATTATGAACACATTGTATGCAAACAGCATGAGGATAGAATTAAAAGGAAACTTTAGAAGGATAAAAACTAAAAATTAATTACCTTAGCCTTATCATTAATTTCTTTCATTTACTTCCCGACAAACGGGTGGGTCAACATGACTGGAATAGTGGGTTAACATGACTGGAATGGACAATAATCTCTTACAATTTGCTCTATCACAGAATGCAATTTTAGAAAAATCTAATACATATCAATTGCCTGTAGCCATTTACAATCTAAGCTTCCTGCTTTTTAGAGTTGAGAACATTTTTTATGCCATGCAAGGGTTTTAGACTAACCGCTTTTCCATGACATAAACGCACATGAATATGAATCAATAGAAAAATGCCCGTTTATGCGTGTAGGTTAAGTACTTTCTTTAATAATTTTCCAACTTATACAATTAAGGACGCCGCCGTCTTTTGCTATTTCTCGACTGTCAATTACTTTAAAGTCGGCGTTTTCAAATGCCATTTCTAATTGAATCGCCGCCATCTCATCAGCTTTGCATTCTTCATTTAAGTTCCACACATTAGATAAGTCCATTTCTCCAAATGTCGGCATAAACAGTTTATTGCCAATTTCAAGATAATTGATATAATGCCCAAAGGCATTGTTGGAGGTATAGTCGGGATAATAGGTGAGTTTCTCTATTCCCAGATTTTCCCTTTCGAGAGAATCATAAAGCTCTTTTTGAAATTTTGGTCGGTAGTTTTTAGGATAATTGTTTACAAAAACTCTGTTTTCGTCAATAAAACGAACCATACCATCGGCATGCCCCAAATAGTCTTCTGGATCCTGTGGTATGAAAATAATCCGCTCAACTTCAAATAGTTCTTTCAAGGAACTTATTAACTCTGTTCTTTTGATATTGCTATTTTCCCTGAATACTTTATCGCACATTATAACTGACTTTTCAGATTTAACAATATTTCCCCCATCTATTACAATGCTTGAATGCTCCCTTTCTATTTCAATAGCCTCACAAATTTTATCTACGTCTGAAATTGTTTTTTGCCATTTCTTACTATCTCGTAGATAGTCCGGGCAATACTTAAATTGAACGAAGCGTTGGGGACTTACTTGTATAGGCATGTAATCAACCGCCCAAA